>Ga0214925_100091_pt1 | contig 84684 bp, 86 predicted proteins | sample Stichaenrichment_FD_168299 | JGI IMG/M metagenome (GOLD analysis project Ga0214925, IMG submission 168299) | Xylose enriched microbial communities from anaerobic bioreactor in Madison, Wisconsin, United States - 63SRT | ecosystem: Engineered > Bioreactor > Anaerobic > Unclassified | place: USA... | reverse complement strand
GTTTACGACATCGAGTGTCCAAAAGACGCACGGCATTGGCTTCATCTCCACTTTATATAGTAAAAGAAAAAGTGTTGAACGACTACTCCGTCGAGTAATCATCCAACACTAGATTAGTATGTTTTGTATATTCTACTTGGTCAGTTCGTAAATAGCTTCCGCGTAGATAGCCAGGCTTTTTTCCAGTTCAGCCAGGCTGACGGATTCGTCGATGGCGTGGGCGGTGTCCAGGCTGCCGGGGAAGGCAGGTCCGTAGCCGACCCCGTTTTTAAAGAAGCGGCCGTAGTTGGCCCCAGCGGAGATGATGGTCTCACCGGCTTGGCCAGTCTGCTTTTCGTAGACGGAAAGGAGGGTCTTGACGAAGGGGTCACTGCTAGCAACGAAGTGGGGCTTTTCAAAGTCTTGGTAAGGCTGGAAGGTCGTCTGGCAGAAAGCGCCGAACTTGTCGTTTAGCTGCTGACACATTTTTTCCGGGCTGGTCCCCCGGCTGTAACGGATGTCGCTCTTGATATAGGCTTCGGCTTCGCCATTTTGGTAGCGGAAGACGGCCGGGCAGTTGATGGATTTGCCCATCTCGGGGTCAGTATTGGCGATCCCGATCTTTTCCCCGTAGTAGTCCTCCAGTTCAAGGTCGCCGGCAAAGTCCAGGAAATTTTTAGCCCGGCCGGTGAAAGGAAAGGCCCGTAAAAAGCTGGCCAGGAGGCAGGCCCCGTTTTTCCCTTCCCAGGGAACAGAGGCGTGGGCGCTGACGCCTTCCAAACTTATCTTTAAGCCAGTGCCATTGTCGCTAACGGCTTCTGCAACTTCTCCAGTCAAGGCATTTTTTGCCAAAAAGTCCGGGAAAGCCGCAGCAATTTTCGCAAGATTCTCGCCAGAGACGACGGCGGTCGCGGCGGCGGGAATCATGTTGGTGGCCTGGCCGGCAGAGAAGGATTCAAGGATTAAGCCAGTATCTTTTTCAACTTTCTCAGCAATAAAATCTGTCTTTAAAACGGCCAGACCAGCCTGGCCAGTCACGATCGGAAAAGAGGAGTCGGGGGAGAAGACCCAGTTAGGAGCCGGGCGCTTTTGGAGGTAGTACTTCATCCCCACCCAGTCGGTTTCCTCGTCAGTGCCGATAATCAAGGAAATCTTCTTTTTCGGCTGAAAACCGGCTTCCTTTAAAGCCAGGAGGGCGTAGTAGGCGGCTAAGGCCGGGCCCTTATTGTCGCTTGCTCCCCGGCCGAAGACTCTGCCGTCTTTGACCCAGGGGGTAAAGGGATCCTGGCTCCAGCCTTCATCTGGCGGGACAACATCGACGTGGACAGCCACGCCTAATTCCTGGTCGCCTTGGCCAAAAGTGACGACCCCGGCATAGTTGTCGATGTTTTCAGTTTGAAAGCCGTCCCGGTTCGCAATATTTAGGAATTTTTCCAAGGCCTTGACCGGACCAGGTCCCACTGGAAACTCAGGAGTCGCCAGGTCCATGTTGCGGACAGAGTTGATGGCGATCAAGTCTTTTAAGTCAGCCAGGAGGGCTGGCATTTTTTCACGGGCGAATTCTTGGTAGGGGAAAGTCATCTTATGCTCCTTAGTAGTTAATTACTTGCTGATGTAAGCACCCTTGAAGTTGTAAGCAAGGCCTGCGCCTTTAAGGGTGATGTTCTTAACCTTTGGGTTGATCAAGGTCGCGGTGTTGCCGTAGTAGAGCGGGGTCACGCCCTGCTGGGTGAGGAGGATGCGTTCAGCCTTGACCAGTTCAGCCCAGCGCTTCTTGGTTGAAGTCGTGGTCTTGGAAGTTTCCATGGCCTTGTTGTAGGCCGCGTTTTCCCATGACCCGTAGTTGTTGACGTTGGTCTTTTGGAACATTTCCAGGAAAGTGTTCGGGTCAGCGTAGTCACCGCTCCAGCCGTCCAAGATGACGTCAAAGTCGCCGGCTTCTTCTCTGGCAAAGCGGTTCTTGAATGGCATGTTGGTGACTTCGACCTTCATGCCCAGGCTGCTTTCCAGGGCGCTTTGGATGAATTCCGTGGTCTTCTTGGCGTCGTCAGTGTCATCACCTAAAAGCTTGATGGTGATCTGCTTTTTGCCCAGTTCCTGCAAAGCCTTCTTGTAGTAAGCCTTAGCCTGGGCCTTAGTCCCGGACTGGATAGCCTTGGTCTCTTTGGTTACGACTTCCTCGCTGAATTCCTTGCCGGTAACCGGGTCAGTGATCCCGCTTGAGGTTAAAGAAGTAGCGGCGATGTCAGCCAGGTTCAGGGTCTTGGCCAGGGATTCCTTGTTAATAGCAGCGGCGATAGCCCGGCGGAGGTTGACATTTCGCAGGTTCTTGTCAGTCTTGAAGTTGTACATGAGGTACTGGGTCCGGTTGCTCTTCTTGATCTGCCAGCCCTTTTGGTCCTTGAGGTTCTTGCTTTGGGAGGCGGACAGGGTGGTCATGTCCAGTTTGCCGGCCTGGTAGAGGTTGTAGGAGGTGCTTTGGGACTTTTGCACGCTGAAGTTGATCTTGGTCAGCTTGACATTCTTCTTGTCCCAGTAGTACTTGTTCTTGACCAGTTTCCAGGTTAGGTTGGACCCGGTCCAACCCTTCATGACAAATGGGCCGTCAGACAGGGTGTATTTTGCGGATGTGCCGTACTTTTTGCCAGATTTTTCAATGAACTTTTGGTTTTGCGGGGCAAAGGCTGAGCCAGCCAAAAGGAGCTGGAAGTAAGGGATCTTTCTTTCCAGGGTCACGACCAGCTTGTACTTGCCCACGGCCTTGATGCCTAAGCTGGAGACAGGCTTTTTGGAAGCGACGATGGCGTCAGCGTTCTTGATGCCGGAGTACTTGTTGGACTGGGTTGAGGCGGTCTTAGGGTTGACCTGCCGGCGCCAGGCGTAGACGAAGTCCTTGGCCGTCAAGTCTTCCCCGTTGGACCACTTGGCATTTTTCCTTAAGTTAAAGGTCCAAGTGAGGCCGTCCTTGCTTTCCTTCCAGGACTTGGCGATGCCGGGCAGGATCTTGGAGTTGTTGCTCAGGCGGACCAGGCCTTCCATGGTAGCGTCCAGCTGCTCGCCGCCGTAGACGTCATTGTTTAAAGCCGGGTCCATGGTGGAGATTTCCCCGGCGGAGAACCAGTTTAAGACTTGCTTGGTCTTTGAGCTGCTGGCAGAAGTGTTGGAGCAGGCGGAAAGCAGGCCGGCGGACAGGGCTAAAGTGATGATGGCTGATTTTTTCATAATCTTTTCCTCGGTGTTTTCTAAAAATTACTGATACAGAACTATGTTGTTTTCTTTTTAAAAAGCAGCGAGGGGATGTCGGCCACTTAAGGCAGACGGGGTATTTTTGAACATGTTTGACTCTTTCATGGCGGACTCCTTTACAAAATCATTTTTAAAGCTGGCGGAAAAAGAAAGATTAAAAAAGAAAGAGCAAGAAACGAAGAGAAAGAAAAAATCGCCCCCAAGGAATTGCTTCCTTGAAGACGATTGTTAGTCGTGGTCCCACTTCATTTCATCAGCTGTCTCACGGCAACTGACCTTACACTGCCGCTGACTAGTCGCCGGAAAGGGCAAAGAAGGCCAGTTTCCAGGAACACCCAGGGCAGCCGTGGTAACGCTCGCTAGCGGGAAGGCCTACTTTATTTCGGCCAACCAGTTCTTAGATGTGTTTCGCCAGGCGGCTTTTGCTCAATCGCACCAACTTGAGCTCTCTGGAAAAAGCCGGACCTGGTTACTCTTCTAATCGATACTTTTCTTAAATCACTTTAATTTTTAATTAATGTAATCTTAAAGTGTAAATAAACTTTTGTCAAGCGGCTTTTTGAAAAAAATTTACAGCTCATTCATGCAGTTGACCAGTGCTTCAACAAAGAGCATAGGGATTGATTCCAGATCGATGATTGACTGCTGAGTGTTTGTTAACCCAGGCAAGACGATCGTTTCAGAACAATACTTGCTCAAGGCGGCATCTGGGTTCAGAGTAATCAAAAATGAATTCTTTGGAAAACTGTTATTCAGCCCCGCGATCAAGCTGGTGAAATTAGATGTATTTCCCAGGATTGAGAAGAAGACAAGTGTATCTTCGGGATTGATGGCTCCAGCATAGTGAGATGCTTCCACACTGTTTGAGCTGTAGACGCTCAAATGATTGAGATCGCAAAGACTATAAGTTAAGTCTTGTGCTGGAATGGCGGAACGGTAAATCCCAAAAATAAAATTTGGCCGCTCATTGCTTAAGGCTGTGATCAACTTATTAATCTGGTCCCGGGGCAGGTCAGCTAGCTTTGGCAGTAGCTGCTGGTAATTTTTTAAAAAATCGGCATACGTGTCTGCATTGGTATTTTTACTTTGCGAGTGCAAAAAATCAGCCATGGCAAAGCGAAAATCTTTGTAGCCTTGATATCCCATGGTCTTGCAAAAACGGAGAACGGCAGATGTGGAAACATGGGCAGACTCGGCAAGTCGGGTGATGGTTGTTGATTCGATGTGGCCATAGTTTTCAAGCAGGTAGTCTGCGACTTTTTGCTCAGATACAGCCATAGAGTCGCGTTTGTTCTTAATGCTGGTTAACAAATCCATATTCTAATCGTCACTTTTGTACTTATGAAAAAGTATAGCATTTTAAGCTATGTTTGACAATTTTGACAAAAAAGTCTGTCAAAATTGTTGACAACGGTTACAAAAAGCCTGTATAATTTTTGTGAAAAGTGACAGTGGTAAGTGAGAAAATTGTCAAAAGGAGAGAATGTTATGGCTGTTGACTACAAGAAGCTGGCTGCTGACATCGTTGAGTATGTTGGTGGTCCAAAAAACATCAATACCGTTCAGCACTGCATGACCCGGCTGCGGTTTACCTTGAAAGACGTTAAAAAGGCAGACAAGGAGAAGCTGGAAAGCTTAAAACCGGTTATGGGCGTTGTCTATGCCGGTGGACAATACATGGTTATTTTGGGGCCAAACCTAATTGATACCTACACGCACGTGGTTAAGGACTTCAATATCCACGAAGGACAAGCGATTGATGAAAATCTTGACGCGCCTGCTAAAGAAGCTTGGACCTGGAAAAACGCGGGCAGCAAGATTATTGGCTTCATCTCAGGTTCAGTTACTCCTTTGATTCCTGGCTTGATTGCCGGCGGGATGCTTAAGGTTGTTTTGCTGTTAATCGTGACCTTTATCAATAAGGGGTATGCCAATACCAGCTCATATACCTTATTGTCCTCAATAGCGGATGCACCGTTCTATTTCATGCCAATCATCGTCGCCTATGGCGCGGCAAAGAAGCTTGGCGGGACTCCAGTCTATGCTATGGTAGCGACTGCATCGCTTTTGCATCCAAACTTTACAGCTTTGGTTGTCGGCGGAAAGGCAATGACCCTGTTTGGTATGGGCGTTAAGCCTTTAAGCTATGGTACCAGCTTGCTTCCAGCTCTGCTGATTGCTATCGTTGCCTACTGGATGGAAAAATTCTTGAACAAGATTGTTCCGGGCATCTTTAAATCAGTCTTTGTTGGCATGGGTACCATCTTTGTAGCAGGTTCGCTTGGCTTCTTGGTTCTGGGACCACTGGGCAACGTTCTTGGGCAAGGAATCGCCAACTTCTTCATGTTCTTGAGCAAGACAGTTGGTCCTTTGGCAGTTGGGCTTTTGGCCGCTGCTCTGCCATGGATGGTTATGGCGGGGATGCACACGGCTTTGGCACCGTTTATGACTCAGCTGCTGACTAATCCAGGCTATGACGCGATGATCCGTCCAGCTTTCCTGCTCCACAACATGGCTGAAGGTGGCTCTGTCATTGGTGTAGCCTTGAGAACCAAGGACAAGGAATTTAGAAGTGAATGCTTTTCATTAGCGGTTGGCTGTATTGTGGCCGGTGTTACTGAACCAGCCATCTATGGCGTCAACTTAAAGTACAAGCGGCCAATGTATGGCGTTATGGCCGGTGGTTTTGCCGGCGGTTTCGTGGCAAGTCTTTTAGGCGCTAAAGCTTATGTCATGGGTTACTCCAACATTTTAGCCCTGCCGATTTTCCAAAAGACGATTGGGGCTATGGCGATTGCCGTGGTAGTCGCGATTGTAGTTTCCGCGGTAGTTACTTATGTTGTCGGTTATGAAGCAAAAGATACTGCTAAGTCAGATGATTTAACCAAGCCGGTTCACGAAACTTACGCAGACGATGAAATCGTTGCTGTCGCTAACGGCGAACTGGTCAACCTTGACCAAGTAAACGATGAAGCCTTCTCAAGCCGGGCAATGGGTGATGGCGCAGCGATCAAGCTGGAGAGCGACTTCGTTTGTGCTCCGGCTAACGGAAAAATTACCGCCTTATTCCCAACTGGCCACGCCTTTGGGATTACCACCAAGGAAGGCGTTGAAATCCTGGTTCACATCGGGATTGATACAGTTAAGCTGAATGGGAAGGGCTTCGACGTTCAAGTCAAGCAGGATCAAGAAGTCACAGCTGGTCAGCCTGTTGTCCGCGTTGACCGCAAGCAGTTGGAAAAAGAAGGCTACGATCTGACCACAATGATGATTGTCACTAACCCTAACGGCAAAGAGATCAAGTTGCAGGATTCTGGTTCTGTGAAGATCGGAACTGTTTTGAACAAGTAGATTTTAGAAAGGACTAATTATGTCAAAGCTTCCAGATGATTTTTTGTGGGGCGGGGCAACCGCCGATTTTCAGTACGAAGGTGGTTTTGGTGAAGGCGGCCGCGGGATCGCGACTCATGACTATGAAACAAATGGCTCAGTTGAGCATCCCCGTCACCATACCATGAAGATGCCAGATGGCACTCTGATTGAGCCAAACAGCTCCTTTATCTTGGCTGATCCAGTGCCGCCAGAGGCTGAACCAGTCTTCTTGCCAGATGCTTATTATCCAAGTCACAAGGCGGTTGATTTCTACCATCATTACAAAGAAGACATCAAGCTGATGGCTGAGATGGGCTTTAATGTTTTCCGTTTCTCAATTGCCTGGAGCCGGATCTATCCGACAGGGTTGGAAGATAAGCCGAATGAAGAAGGGCTCAAATTCTACGATGACGTGATCAATGAAATGGCCAAGTACAACATGGAACCATTGATTACGATCTGCCATGATGAAATGCCGATGGAACTGGCTTTGAAATACGATGGTTGGAAGTCCCGTGAAGTAATTGATGCTTACGTCAAGTACTGCAAGACCTTGTTTGAACGCTTCGGTGATCGTTGCCGCTACTGGCTGACCTTCAATGAAATCAACGCGGTGCGCGGATTCGGGCCTTGCGGCGTGCGCAATTCAGACGGCCCTGACCGCTATCAAGCAGACCACCACATGTTTGTGGCTAGTGCTAAAGCAGTCATTTTGGGTCATAAAATGATGCCTAACAGCAAATTTGGCGCCATGTATGCCATGAGCGAAATCTATCCAGCTACTAGCAAGCCGGAGGACGTCTTCCACTGCATGCAGGAGCGCCGGGAAAACTGGTACTTTATCGACACCATGGGCCGTGGCTATTATCCAAGCTTTGCGCAAGAAGTTTTGAGTCACCACGGCGTAAAAGAAATCAAGATGGAACCGGAAGACAAGCAGACATTGTACGACGGGCAACTGGACTTCATCTCCTTTAGCTACTACCGGTCAAACACGGTCAAGGCCGGCGATCCTTGGTTTAATGTTGGCGGTGATTCCAACCCGTATCTTGAAAAGACGCCATGGGGCTGGGGAATTGATCCTCTTGGCCTGCGCTACTGCATGAATGAGATCTATGACCGGATTCAAAAACCAATCTTTATTGTTGAAAACGGCTTGGGGGTAGTTGACCAGCCGGATGAAAAAGGTTATGTTGAAGACGATTACCGGATTGATTACTTGCGGGACCACTTGAAGGCGATGAGGGATGCTATCTTAATCGACAAAGTGCCATGCCTGGGATACACTATGTGGGCACCAATCGATCTGGTATCCTTGTCAACTGGTGAAATGAAGAAGCGTTACGGCTTTATCTATGTTGATATGGATGATTTAGGCCACGGGACTTTGAAGCGGGTACCTAAGAAATCCTTTGGCTGGATGAAAAAGGTTATTGCATCAAACGGCGAAGATCTGAGCTAACGCCTCAACAGCTATAAATGCTTTCAAAAACTTTTGCTTTTAGGAAACAAGGATATTTCATATCAAAAAAGGCTCTGGTGATATTTAGCCAGAGCCTTTTTGCCATTTATTTCACCGGATAGTCCTTGAGCTTGGCATTCAGCTTGGAGTAGATCCGGTCGACAAACCAGGGCTCGGTTGACTTTTCCAGGGCTTCATCCAAGCCAAACCAGGCAACAGCCTTGTTTTCATCTTCTTTGGGCCGGATAGGCAAGCTGTCGTCTGCTTCCAGGAGGTAGGTCACGTTTAAGTGCAGGTGTGACGGGACGTATTTGCCCTTTTTCTCATGCCCGTCCACGGTCAAAATCTCAACTGAGTAAATCTGGTCCGTGACTGGATCTGCTTTTACCCCGCTTTCTTCTTCGACTTCTTTTAAGGCCACATGCAAAAGATCATGGTCGCCGTCGGCGTGTCCGCCCAGCCAGGCCCAGGAGTCGTAGATCCGGTGGTAGGCCATCAGGACTTTGTCCCGGGACGGGTTGACGACCCAGGCTGAAGCGGTAAAGTGCTCAGCCAAATTGGACCGTAAGAACAGTTCTTCCCCGGTCTCCAGCCGGTAGATCATCTCTTTGACGTCCGCTGCTTCTTGCTCATTAAAGGGCTGGTAATTTTTTAAATCAGTCAGTAAAGTCATTTCTTCTCTTCTCTCTATTTTTTCTGTTTTTCTCTGTTTCTTCAGATTTTACCACGGGCGCTGATTGTCTGTTAAAATGTAGAGTGTTAAGTACTGAATTATTGCAGGTAAGGAAAAACTTGTAAAAGAAAGCAGGAAAATATCGTGAAGCTTTTCAACACTTTAACTAGGCAAAAAGAAGAATTCAAACCCCTGGTTCCCGGCCAGGTCAGCATGTACGTCTGCGGGCCGACAGTCTACAACTACATCCACATCGGCAATGCCAGAAGCGCCATCGCTTTTGACACCATCCGCCGCTACTTTGAATACAAGGGCTACAAGGTCAATTACGTTTCCAACTTTACTGACGTCGATGACAAGATGATCAACGAAGCTAGAGCAGAAGGCACGACCGTGCCGGAATTAGCTGAACGCTACATCAAGGCCTTCCTGGAAGACACCCGGGCCTTGAACATCGAAGAAGCTACTCTTCACCCGCGGGCAACCCACGAAATCCCGGCCATCATCGACTTCATCCAAACCTTGATCGACAAGGGCTACGCTTATGAAGCAGACGGGGATGTCTACTACCGGGCTAAAAAGTTCGCTGACTACGGGCACTTGAGCGACCAAAATATCGACCAGCTGGAAGAAGGGGCCTCCCAGCACGTAAACGATGAAGAACAAGGCCGCAAGGAAGACCCGATCGACTTTGCCCTCTGGAAGGGGCAGAAGGTGGAAGACGAAATCGCCTGGGACTCCCCATGGGGCAAGGGGCGACCGGGCTGGCACATTGAATGCTCAGTCATGTCCACCAAGTACTTAGGCGACACCCTGGACATCCACGGGGGCGGGCAGGACCTGGAATTTCCTCACCACGAAAACGAAATCGCCCAAAGTGAGGCCAAGACGGGCAAGAAGTTCGTCAACTACTGGCTGCACAACGGCTTCGTGACCGTGGGCAAGGATGAGGAAAAAATGTCCAAGTCCCTGCACAACTTCGTGACCGTCCACGACATCTTAAAGACCGTTGATCCCCAGGTTCTCCGCTTCTTCATGGCTAGCGTCCAGTACAGAAGCCAGATCAACTACTCTGAGGAAAACCTGAAGCAGGCTGCCAACATCTTGGACCGCTTCAAGAACACCTTGGAAGGGATCAACTACCGCCTGGCTGATGCAACTGAAAGCTTGCCGAACCCAGACCTGGCCAAGCTGCTTGCTGAAACCACGGCCAAGTTTGAAGCAGCCATGGATGACGACTTCAACGTGCAAAATGCCTTGACCGCCATCTACGAAGCCCTGCCAGCTGTCAACTCTAACGCCAACGCTGAAAAAGCCGACAAGGAGAGTCTGCAGCTTTTTGCTGAAAAATTAGCTGCCTGGCTCAGCGTCTTTGGCCTGGATGTCGACAAGCTCCTGGCTAAGGAAGCCGGCGATGATGACGCCGTAATCGAAGAATTGGTTGCCCGGCGGACGGAAGCCAGAAAGAACAAGGACTGGGCCAAGAGTGACGAACTCCGGGACCAGCTTAAGGAAATGGGGGTAGTCCTCAAGGATACCCCGCAAGGAACCAGGTGGAGCCGTGAATAAAGCACAGAAGTTAACTGAAAAGAAAATTGATCCCAACACCTTGAGCGGGCAGACTCTGGCCTACTTAGGCGACGGGATCTATGAAGCCGCCATCCGCCGGCACTTGATCAAGGGCGGGATGCTGAAGCCGCAGAACTTGCAAAGAGTAGCAACCCACTATGTCTCAGCCAAGGCCCAGGCGGGCCTAATTGCCAAAATGCTGGACACCGGCTTTTTGACCGAAGAAGAAGAGACGGCCTACCGGCGGGGCAGAAATGCCAAGACCCATACCAAGGCCAAAAACACCAGCCTGGCCACGTATGAAATGTCAACTGGCTTTGAGGCAGTTTTTGGCTACCTGGACCTGGCCGGTGAAGAAGGCAGGGTCAAGGAACTGATTGCCTGGTGCATTGATGAGGTGGAAAGTGAAGGGACAAGGGAATATGTCTTCAACTAACAAGGATTTTGTCTTCGGCCGCCATGCCGGAATCGACTTTTTGAAAACCCAGGACAGCGAAAAGATCAACAAGGTCTTCCTGGCTGAAGGGGTCCAGGAGGACTTTGCCAGAGAAGTCTACCGCTATGCCAAAAAGAAGCATTTGATCATCCAGCGGGTGCCGAAAAACAAGCTGGACAAGCTGACTGGCGGGGAAAACCACCAGGGCCTGGTTTTGTCTGTCGCTTCTTTTGAATACGCCGACTTTGACCAGCTCCTGGACAAACTGGACCAGGAAGATGCTCCGCTTTTGCTCATGCTGGATAATATTGAAGACCCCCACAACCTGGGCTCCATCCTCCGCAGCGCCGACGCGACCGGGGTCAGCGGGGTGATCATCCCTAAGCGCCGGGCCAGCGGCCTGACCAGCGTGGTGGCGAAGACCTCAACCGGGGCCATCGACCACGTGCCAGTTGCCCGGGTGAACAACCTGGTTCAAACCTGCCAGGCCTTGAAGGACCGGGGTTACTGGATCTTCGGGACGGCTATGGAAGGCGATGACTACCGGAAGTGGAACGCTAATGGCAAGACCGTTTTAGTTATCGGTAATGAAGGCAAGGGGATCTCCCCGCTTCTTCTTAAGCAAATGGACCAGACCCTGACCATCCCGATGATTGGCCATGTCCAATCCCTAAATGCTTCAGTAGCAACCGGGGTCCTGCTCTACCAGGCCTTTAACAGCCGTCATCCTTTGTAAAGCAAATCGTTTACAGTTCAAAAAAAGTGATTGAATCAAACGATGGTTCGATTCTGTCAAGGAAAAAAGTCCTTTATTCTGTGGGCAAACAGAATGAAAGGGCTTTTTATAATGGGATTGACAAAGGAAAGAGAGCGCCTGCTGATCAGCCGGATTCAAAAAGATGACGATGAGCAGGCCCTTAAAGAACTGTATTACAGCTGCCTGCCTGTGATCGGCGGTACCATCAAGCAGTATTTTGTGGAGCTATATGACAGCCAGGACTGGGAGCAGGAGGCCTTGATCCTCTGTTATAAGACGGCCAAGCGCTTTGACTTAACGCAGGGAAAGCCCTTTGTCGGCTTCTACAAGGTCAGCCTGCACAACCGGGCCATCAACTTGATCAGACGGGGCAAGCGGAAAAAGCGCCTGGCCGCTAGTGACCAGGTCTACTGGGAAGATGTGGCCCCTGAACTTGAGCAGGCTTCCTGCTTGATCGCGAGTCCGCCGGCGCCTGTTTTGGACTGGCAGGATTTGGTTGAGTCCTTGAGCATGCTGGAATTGGAAGAATTGCTTTTGGAACTAGGCTATAAGCAGGCCGGGGAGATCAAGCGCCAGTACCAGGTCAATGAGATGGGGCTCAGACGGGCCAAATACCGGGTGAAGGAAAAAATCAAGCTAAAATTGCGGATAGGTGCGTAAACATTTTAGCCAAATGGGATTATAATATAGGCGTAGGATGAAAAAATTGTTTAGGAGGTAATCAAAAATGCCAGAAATTGTTAAGACAGCTTTGCTGGATCGTTCAATGAAAGAAGTTTTTGATTGGAGTGACTCAGACACCCCTGTAAGAGATGTCCTTTGGGACTACTTCATGGAGTCAAACGGCCACGACACCGACAAGACTGAGGAAGCCATGCTTCCATTCATGAGCGACTCTGACGACAAGATCATCGCATTTGTCAACGAACACCTTAAGAAATAATCTTTTCCCTACATTCCTGACCTCTTGTCTCCCATAAGGGAGGGGAAGGGGCGAAAAACGACGGCTCTACGAGCCGCCGCTTTTTTTCTGTTAAAATAAAAATCTGGCTATAAATCTGACAAGGAGAAATTTGGAAGTTTGGAAAAGAAACAAGAAAAAACAGAGAAACAGAAAAAGCAAAAGAAACAAAAGAATAAGATGCCCAGGAAGCGAAAAGGACTGCTGGCTTTGGCGGGGGTGTTAGCCGCCTTGCTGCTCGCCTTTGGTCTGTATTTTGGCAATTACTATCATGCTGACAAGACGGCCCAGCAGGCGATGAAGAGCAGCCGGACAGTCAAGGTCAAGCAGACAGCTGAAGGCTACCTGTTTGACGGGCCTGCAAAGAAGAATGCCATTATTTTTTACCCAGGAGCGAAAGTTGAAACTACCGCCTACGCGCCCCTCTTGAAGCAAATTGCCAGCCAGGAGGCGGATGTTTTCTTAGTCGCCATGCCCCTGCACATGGCCTTCTTCGGTCTCAACAAGGCAGACAAGATCCGGGCCAGCTACCACTACCAAAACTGGTACATGTCGGGTCACTCGCTGGGAGCGGCCATGGCAGCGCGCTATAGCGCGGACCACTTGCAGGACTACCGGGGCTTGATCATGCTGGCTGGCTACCCAACCAAGGACCTGCACGCGGCTAATTTTTCCGTGCTCAGTATCTACGGGTCAAAAGATGGAAATACGAAGATGCTGCAAAAGAATCCCCAGTACCTGCCAAAAGACTATACTAAGCAAGTCATCAAGGGCGGCAACCACGCTCAGTTTGGCAATTACGGCCTGCAAAAAGGGGACGGGCAGGCAACCATCTCCAGAAAGTCCCAGCAGGAGGCAACGGTCCAAGCGGTTCGGAAATATTTACTTGCTCATGACAAGTAATGAGTTTAGTAAAAAGAGAAAAAGAAAAAAGAGAATAAAAAGAAATATGGTAGTACAGAAAAAGCTGGTCACCTTGCGTGATCAGCTTTTTGCTTGTATCTGCTTCTTAGTTAAATAATTGCTTGATGCTGGTGACAATTTGCTCAGCCGTCAATTGGTTGTGAACCAGGATCTGGTCATAACTTTGGTCAACATCGGTGTATTCCCGCTTTTCGCCAAAAATCTTGACCAAAACCGGCTGATCAGCCAAATAGCCGGCCACTTTTTGCCCGAAGCCCCCGTCCAGGATGTTGTTTTCCAAAGTAATTACAGCCTGGTAGTGCCGGGCTAAGTGGTCCAGGCAGTCAGTATCCAGAACATTGGCTGCCAAAGGATTGTAGAGGGCAGCATCAAGTTCTTCAGCAACTTGGCTGCCTAATTCCTGCATGTCGCCTAAAGCTAAAATAGCAATCTTTTTGCCGGCCCGCTGCTTTTGGTAGTGGATGTGCCGGTAGCCTTCAAGAACGGCTCCGCCAGCTGGAACTGGCCGTACTGGCAGCTTGATGGCCACAGGGCCGTCTTTTTGCTTGAGGGCCCAGTTGATCATGGCCGCTTCTTCAGTCAAGCTGGTCGGGGCCAGGTACTTCCAGTTAGGAAGGTTGCTGACCATGACCTGGTCAAAGACGCCCACATGGGTCTTGGAGTTGGCCCGGATCCCGCCGCCAGCCACGATCATGACGACTGGCAAATTGTTAGCCGCCACGTCATGGCTGAGCTGGTCAAAGGCCCGCTGCAGGAAGGTGGAGTTTTCAAAAAGGACTGGCCGGCCGCCGGCCTTGGCAAAGCCTGCCGCGAAGGCCACGGAATCCTGCTCGGCGATCCCAACGTCCAGGTAGTGGTCCGGGTAAGACTCTTTAAAGGAGTCAAGACCAAAGACGCCTGGGATAGCGGCAGTGATCGCCATGATGTTTTTCTGGCCCCCGTCAATAGCGCTGGCCACGGTCTTAACGGCAATTTCTGCTGGAGTCGGGCTAGCGGCCACGGCCTTTGGCGAATCATCGCTTAAGTTGAAGGGACTGACCCAGTGGTGCTTTTCTTCATTTGCAATAGCTGGCTGATAGCCCTTGCCTTTTAAGGTGTTGACGTGCAAAACCAGGGGATGGTCAACGTCACGGATTTCTTTGAAGGCCTTAATCATGCTTTCCAGGTCATTGCCGTCAGCCACATAGCGGTAGTCAAAGCCGAAGGCCTTAAAAGGATTTTCCGGATCCTGCCCCTGGCTGTCTCTCAGCTTCTTCAAGGCCGTGGTTAAGCCGCCGACATTTTTGTCAATGGACCATTGGTTGTCATTGATGACGATGACCAGGTTGCCCTTTTCCAGTGCGGCGTTATTTAAGCCTTCATAAGCCATCCCGCCGGTTAAGGAGCCGTCGCCGATGACGGCCATGATCCGCTCGCTGCCGCCTAAGAGGTCCCGGGCCTTGGCCATGCCGGTGGCTAAAGAGATAGAGGTAGAAGTGTGGCCAACCGCGTAGTAGTCATAGGGACTTTCATCGGGATTAGTGTAAGGAGTCACCTTGCCGTAGGCTTCCGGGTCCAGCCAGGCATAAGCCCGGCCCGTCAGCATCTTGTGGGGGTAGGTCTGGTGGGAGACGTCCCAGATGATTTTGTCGCCGGGGGCGTCAAAGATGTAGTGGTAGGCGATGGTCAGTTCCACGATCCCCAGGTCAGGACCCAGGTGGCCGCCAACCGCCGCGTCTTTCTCGATGATCAAGTGGCGGATTTCTGAAGCCAGCTGCTTCATTTCTTCCAGATCCAGGACCTTAAGGTCAGCTGGTGACTTGATCTTGTTGAGCAGGTATTCAGGGTGTTGATTCATTTCTTTTCCTCATGGCCGGCTAACCGGCAATCTTGTAAACTGTGTTTTTGCTAGTTCCATTATGACACAGGGGCCGCTTAAGATGTGAAAATAAAGCCCGGCAAAGTCAGTCATATAATAGTTGCTTTTAGGGCGGATTTTTGCTAAAATCAAATGAAGTTTGAAGGTGAATATTATGGCAGTAAAGAAAGCAGCTTTGGCCTGCAGCGTTTGCGGGTCACGGAACTACTCAATCACTGCAAACAGCAACCGCACCAAGCGCTTGGAACTGAACAAGTTCTGCAAGCACTGCGGCAAGAAGACTTTGCACAAGGAAACGAGGTAGACAGGGATGATTAAGTTTTTTAAGAGCGTTGGTCAGGAAATGAAACTGAGTCATTGGCCAAGTGCTAAGGAAAACCGGCGCGACACGGCAAACGTGGTCGTAACTTCTCTGCTTTACGCGATTTTCTTGGGCGCTTTGGATTGGGCCTTTGCAAAATTGATTCAATTAGTTCTGTAAGAGCGACAAAGTATGTTATAATCATGCTAGTTTCAAGGAAAACCTCTTTAGCGAGGTTTTTTTGTTTGCCAAAAAGGAGATTAAAGAAATTATGGTAGAATCCGCCAAGAAGCAATGGTACGTCCTGCACACTTACTCTGGTTTTGAGGACAAGGTTAGATCCGACTTGCTGTCCCGGGCCCAGTCACTGGGGATGCAGGACTACATCTTCCGGGTTGTCGTTCCGCAAGAACCAAAGATCGAAGACGTGCGCGGCAAGAAGGAAGAAGTTAACGAAAAGGTCTTCCCTGGTTACGTTTTGGTTGAAATGGTCATGACTGACGAAAGCTGGTTTGTTGTCCGGAACACTCCTAACGTTACTGGTTTCGTTGGCAGCCACGGCGGTGGTTCCAAGCCTTCCCCGCTTTACGAGGAAGAAGTCAGAGCCATCCTGCAGATGCAAGAAGGCGAAGCAACTGAAAAGGTTGACTACGACTACGAAGTTGGCGAAAGCGTCATGATCACCGCAGGTGCCTTCAACGGCATGGTCGGCAAGATCGCTGAAATCCAGGAAGACAAGCAAAAGCTCTTCTTGACCATCGACATGTTTGGCCACGCTACCACGGCTGAACTGGGCTTTGACCAAGTCAAGAAAATGGAAGACTAGTAATTTAAGTGCAAATCAGCATTTTGTTGATTTGCACTTTTTTTGTTCTTATAATTCGTGAATTGCAGTAACTTATGTATTTCTAGGTGTCTCCTTGTAAAATCTTTAAAACTATAATTCTTAGCCTAACTATTGACATGCCTCTGTAAAAAAATATTATGTAAGGGAATTCTTTTTACAAATAGAATAGGTGGTTTGTCTAATGAAAAGAAGAACATTATTTGCGTTGCCTGTTGTTTTGATGGCCTTGCTGGCTCTCTTGTTCTGGGGCAGCAGCCAGAAGAAGACTATGAAAGTATACACGACCAAGGTTACTAGCATTAAAGTAATGCCCGATGATTCTGACTGGAAAATAACCGGTACAACAGATGCACCAGATGGGTCTAAGATCGCTGTGACCCGGCTTTCCAATGATCCACTTGACATGGAGAATTTCAGTGAAGGTATTGATGGGGAAGAGTCATGGCCGAAGGTGAAGAACGGAAAGTTTACTGCACTTGTAGATCCAATTGAATTAGTTGGTGATTCAGATAATTACACTAAGGTAGGCTATACGCAGAAGGCAGCGGTAGTGGCTATAAGCAACTACTCCAAGTCCAAGAGTTGGCCGGATGGACTTACCAGTAAAGTAGCAAAAGCCATTAACAAAGCGAACCCAAAGACGGTTAAGTTTACCTTGAGCTCCAGCCAGGTAAAGTATTTTGATTCCTTGGACTTGGATGTTGACGATTCAAGTGATAAGTCGTCAAGCTCAAGTTCTAGTTCATCTTCATCAAGCAAAGCTAAAAACTATCGTACAGATGTAAGCTATGACTCATTAGCTAGAGACCCTAAGACATACAAGGGTGAGTACTTGCAATACACTGGTGAAGTTATGCAAGTCTTAGAAGATGATTCTTACACTGATTTGCGTATTGCCGTAAATGGCAACTATGATGATGTTTTGTATGTAGAACTCGATAATAGCGTCTTACATGGCAAGCGAATCTTGGAAGATGACCTTGTCACGGTTAAAGGCGTAAGTGCAGGTATTATCAGCTACAAAGCAACGTCAGGCACAAAGATCAGTATCCCTGGTTTGGCAGCTACTGAAATTACAGATAGTGGTACCGCGCCGGACGACTACGGAGAATAAAATCAAGAAAATGGAAGACTAGTTTAGTGTCATATTGATATCTTAAGTATGTTCAGTGCTATAGCTTTGGATACAAAGATGCAAGTTTGATACGTGCATCCGAAGTTCTAAACTGCCAGTTTACCAAAGCATAGCTATTATTCCGCTCACTTTCCCAAGCGATCAATTCTTCGCGTAGTGTCTCAATATTCGGGATTCTTCGAGAAAGACACTGTCTGGTCATCACATTTAGCTCAATTTCAGCGATATCTAACCAGCTGCCGTGCTTGGGAGTATAGTGAATCTCAAGCTTCTTGATGATTCGACGTGCTTGAAAGCCTTATATAGTGAGGATGGCTTGTGCGTATTAAGATTGTCCATGACAAGAATGATCTTCTCGGCTTCAGGGTACATCTCATCAACCATATATTTGATTTCTTCAGCCCAGTCAACTGCAGTTCGGTGTTCTCTGACGCTTGTGTGATGACGACCTCCTAGCGGTTCTACGAAGGCAAAGATACTGCATGTACCTTTACGAACGTATTCTGAATCGACTTTCTTATTGTCACCCGGACGCATAGCCCATGAGTCTCTGGCTTCGCCTAACAACTGATATGGCTTTTCATCCATGCAAACTACCGGCACTTTTGGATTGTAAGGAAGCTCATAAACATCCAGAACATCTTCCATGCAGGCTATGAATTCTGGGTCTTCTTTCTTTGGGAGGCACCAGTAGTCGCTGCGGTGAGGTCGAAGTTGGTTTTTTTTAGAGTTCTACGGATGGCTTCGCGACTGATTGGCTCATCAAGAATTATCTTCATTTGTGCTTCAAGAAGACGCAAAGTCCAACGGCTATGCCCCTTGGGAACAGGTCCACAGGCCACTTCGAGTAGTTTCGCTTCTACACGTCCATCAACTTTGCGTTGTGCGTTATCAGAATTAACACTGCGCTTAAGCTTGATGGTGGCGTCAAGGCCTTCATTGACGAACTTTTTCACGACATTGGTGATAGTTGGCTCACTGATTCCATGATCTGAAGCGCACTGCTTGTAGGTCTTAACTGGCGGGTGATTGGCATCCATGTCTTTAAGAATGCGGATTCTGTTGGCCACCGTTTCACTCGTATTTTTCTGGCGAAGAATTTTGTTAAGTCGCTTAAGTTCGTCATCAGTTAATTTGACAATGTATTTTTTAGAAGTAGGTGTCATGGTTGATAAACCTCCGCAGCTAATTGATAGATATACTACAGAGATTGTACCAGAATTGCACACCACTTCCAAAATATCGGCATGACGCTACACTAGTAATTTAAGCGCAAATCAGCATTTTGCTGATTTGCACTTTTTTTGTTCTCATAATTCGTGAATTACTAGTAACTTATGTATTTCTAGGTATCTCCCTGTAAAAGCTTTAAAACTATAATTCTTAGCCTAACTATTGACATGCCTCTGCAAAAAAAATATTATGTAAGGGGATTTTTTACAAATAGATTTTTTTACAAATAGAATAGGTGGTTTGTCTAATGAAAAGAAGAACATTATTTGCTTTGCCTGTCATTTCGCTGGCATTGCTTCTCACGGCCTGTGGTGGCTCAAGCAGTAATTCCTCTTCAAGTGGTAATTCTTCCTCAAGTAGTCAGGAAAAGACTTCTGAAGTATACACGACCAAGGTTACTAGCATTAAAGTAATGCCCGATGATTCTGACTGGAAAATAACTGGTACAACCGATGCACCAGATGGTTCTAAGATCGCTGTAACCCGGCTCTCCGACGATCCGCTTGATATGGAGAATTCCTGTGAGGGTATCGATGGAGAAGATGGTACAGGGAATGCTTCATGGCCGAAGGTAAAAAACGGAAAGTTTACCGCACTTGTGGATGCAATTGAGTTAGTTGGTGATCCAGATAATTACACTAAGGTAGGCTATACGCAGAAGGCAGCGGTAGTGGCTATAAGCAACTACTCCAAGAGTTGGCCGGATGGACTTACCAGTAAAGCAGCAAAAGCCATTAACAAAGCGAACCCAAAGATGGTTAAATTTACCTTGAGCTCCAGCCAGGTAAAGTTTATTGATTCCCTGGATAATGACGATTCAAGTGATAAGTCGTCAAGCTCAAGTTCTAGTTCATCTTCATCAAGCAAAGCTAAAAACTATCGTACAGATGTAAGCTATGACTCATTAGCTAGAGACCCTAAGACATACAAGGGTGAGTACTTGCAATACACTGGTGAAGTTATGCAAGTCTTAGAAGATGATTCTTACACTGATTTGCGTATTGCCGTAAATGGCAACTATGATGATGTTTTGTATGTAGAACTCGATAACAGCATCTTACATGGCAAGCGAATCTTGGAAGATGACCTTGTCACGGTTAAAGGCGTAAGTGCAGGTATTATCAGTTACAAAGCGACGTCAGGCACAAAGATCAGTATCCCTGGTTTGGCAGCTACTGAAATTACGGACAGCGGTACCGCGCCGGACGACTACGGAGAATAAAGTCAAGAAGATGGAAGACTAAGATAAAAAAGTCTTGCATTCTGCCGCTTTTCAGAGTACTATATTAAACGTACTTTATTATTGTGGGAGGAGAGTGTGGAAACTCTCCATTTTAACCGCATCACGGAATCAAGGAGGTTTTGACCGTGGCAAAGAAAGTTATTAACGTTGTTAAGTTACAAATTCCAGCTGGCGCTGCAACCCCTGCACCTCCAGTAGGTCCTGCTTTGGGTCAAGCAGGTATCAACATTGTTGGCTTTACTAAGGACTTCAATGCTCGTACTGCTGACCAAAAGGGCATGATCATCCCTGTAGTCATCACTGTTTACGAAGACCGTTCATTCGACTTCGTAACTAAGACCCCTCCAGCACCAATCTTGTTGAAGCAAGCTGCTGGCATTCAAAAGGCTTCAGGCGAACCTAACAAGAACAAGGTTGGTTCAGTAACCACTGCTCAAGTTAAGGAAATCGCTGAAACTAAGATGAAGGACCTTAACGCTGCCTCAATCGAAGCTGCTATGCGCATGGTTGAAGGTACTGCTAGAAGTATGGGTATCGAAGTGAAGGACTAATTTGTTAATTTTTACCAATTAACAAGTCAGGTGGGAGAGCAAAGGGAAAGCTCGTTTGACCACACATACAAGGAGGATTTTTCATGCCAAAGCATGGTAAGAAATACGTAGAAGCTGCCAAGAAGGTTGACAGCAACAAGTTGTACTCAGTAGAAGACGCTATCAAGCTGGTTAAGGAAACTTCATACGCTAACTTTGACGCTTCCGTAGAAGTATCTTACAACTTGAGCGTTGACCCTAAGCAAGCTGACCAACAAATCCGTGGCTCAATCGTTTTGCCAAACGGTACTGGTAAGTCTGTTAAGGTTATCGTATTTGCTGAAGGCCCACAAGCTGAAGCAGCCAAGGCTGCCGGTGCTGACGAAGTCGGCGCAGATGACCTGGTAGAAAAGGTTCAAAATGGTTACCTGGACTTCGACGTTGTCATCGCTACTCCAATGATGATGGCTAAGGTTGGTCGTTTGGGTCGTGTGCTTGGGCCTAAGGGCTTGATGCCAAACCCTAAGACTGGTACTGTTACTATGGACACTGCCAAGGCTGTTCAAAACGTTAAGGCTGGTCAAGTAGAATACCGTGTCGACCGTCAAGCTTCAATCCACGCTGCTATCGGCAAGGTTTCATTCACTGAAGAACAATTGACTGAAAACTTCCGCGCTTTGCAAAACGCTATCTTGCGTGCAAAGCCAGCTTCAGCTAAGGGTCAATACATCAAGAGCTGCGCAGTTGCCGCAACCTTTGGCCCTGGGATCAAGTTGGACCCAATCGCTTTGATGGCCTAATTTTCCCTAAGTTAAGCAAATTAAGCTCCTCGCCTTTTGGCGGGGAGTTTTTCTTTGCCATAATTTTACCTTAAGAAATTTTTAGTCTTGGAAAAGGCTTTCTTTTAAAAAATCTTGTTATACTAGTAGAGACAAATAGCGAACTGAAAGAAGTGTATCAAGGTGGAAAAATTACTAACTCTCATCGTTCCCTGCTATAACTCAGCTGAATACTTGAACCGCTGCGTCGACTCCCTTTTGCCCGGCGGTGACCGGGTGCAAATCATCTTGGTTGATGACGGGTCAACTGATCAAACCGGCCGGATGCTGGATGACTACCAAGCTAAGAATTTAAACTTGGACCTGGAAGTTATCCACCAGGAAAATGCCGGCCACGGCGGGGCCATCAACAATGGCTTGAGACTGGCCAAGGGCAAGTACGTCAAGATCGTCGACAGCGACGACTGGCTGGACCAGGAGGCCTACAAAGAGGTGCTGGATTACCTGGAAAGTAATCCAGAGGTCGACCTCTTTTTGGCCAACTATGTCTATGACAAGCCAGCTGCCGGCCGCCAGCGGGTGATCATGTTCCCGCATCTGCCAGTCGGGCGGACCTTCTCCTGGGATGAGGTCAAGCTGCGGATGGGCCAGTACTTCATGCTCCACTCCGTCATCTACAACCGGAAAGTCCTGGACCGGGCCAAGGTAACCCTGCCGACCAAGGTGTCTTATGACGACAATATCTTTGTCTTTGAGCCGATGGTGCAGGTGCAGACCATGCGCTACCTGCCGGTCAACCTCTACCACTACTTTATCGGCAGAGATGACCAGTCAGTCAACGAAAAGGTGATGCTGAAGAAGATTGACCAGCAAATCATGATCAATAAGCAGCTGATCGTCTTCTACGCCTCCCAGGTCAACAAGCGGGCGCCTTACGCCAAATACATGAAATACTTCTTAGAAGCCGCTACAGGCGTGACTAGTGTCATCTTGATCCGGGGCAAGAAGAAGGAGTATATTGCCAAAAAGGACGAGCTCTGGCAGTTCCTGAAGACTTATGACCTGGAGACCTACAAGTCCTTTAAACGCCGCCTGGTGGGCCATTTTGTCTCCCGGGACGTCCTGCCTATGCGGCAGATGGTCAGCGGGGCCTACTTGATCCTGCAGCGATTGTATTCGTTTAATTAGGGCAGGGGAAAAAGATACAATATTCGACAAAAAAGCTTTGGCAAGAAGGCCAAAGCTTTTTGATTTGATGAATAGGATGTTGAGAAAAAATGCTGCTACTTGCCGAAGATGGCCTGGCTTGCGCTGATCTGGCAGTCGGCGAATTCGCCGTGCTCGCTGAGGTCCAGGCCGACTTCTTCGTCGCGGGCGGAAACCCGCATGTTGACGAAGCGCTTCAAGACGGCTGTGATCAAGCTGACCATCAAGAGAGTAAAGACGATGGTGAAGAGGGTGCCGGCTGCCTGCTTGGCCAAGAGCTCCCAGCTGCCGCCGTAGAAGAGGCCGCTGGCGGAAATCCCCGGGTCAACTTTTTGACTAGCAAAGAGGCCGACGGTTAAGGAGCCAACGATACCGGAAATGCCGTGGCAGCCAAAAGCGTCCAGGGGGTCGTCAAAGCTGAGCCGCCCTTTAACATTACTGATAAAGAAGTAGCTGGCCAGGCTGCAGAGGATGCCGGTGAAGAGGGCTCCGGCGCAGGTCTCATAGCCAGCCCCTGGCGTGATGCCGACTAAGCCGCAGAGGGTGCCGGTGCAGATCCCGTCTAAGCTGGCCTTGCCGCTGAAGGCTTCTTCCAACAAAAGCCAGGTCATCATAGAGGCCGCTGCCGCAACCGTACTGGTCAAGCAGGCCGTCAAGGCCGTTTGGTTCATGCCAAAGGCACTGCCGGCGTTGAAACCGTACCAGCCCAGCCAGAGGATGGCTGTCCCCAAGAGGACCCAGGGCAGGCTGTAGGGCCGGGTCTGCTTTTGGTAGCGGGGCCCTAAGAAGATGGACAAGACCAGGGCAGTGATCCCAGCGTTGATGTGAACGACCGTGCCGCCGGCAAAGTCCAGGATCCCCCAGCCGGCTAAGAGTCCGCCAGTCCCCCAGACCATGTGGACCAGGGGATAGTAGACCAGGACTGACCAGAAGAAGACGAAGACCAGAAGGAAGTTGAACCGCATCCGGCCCACCGTGGCCCCAACGAAGAGGGCCGGGGTGATGATGGCGAACATCATTTCAAAAAGCAGGTAGCTGGCGGCGGTAATTCCCTGCCCCTTTAAAACGACCTTAGTCAAGTCACTGCCGGAGAGGAAGATGTGCTGGACTCTGCCAAAAATTCCAGCTACATTGCCGTTGAAGCAAAGCTCATAGCCAAAGGCCATGAATAAGACGATGGCTAAAGCACAGATGATGAAGACTGAGAGCATGGTGTTGACCACGTTTTTCTTCGAGACCAAACCCCCGTAGAAAAAGGCCAGGCCCGGGGTCATCATCAAGACCAGGACGGCGGCGATAATTAAGAAGACTGTGTTGGCTGTGTTCATCCTTACTTCCTTTCTGCTTCTAGCTCTATACCAATTGTTTGCTCAGATTTATGTTCTTAGTTATACCATGTCAGTTGATTTTGTAAAACTCTAGACCAATTTAGAAAGAGAAGAAATAGCCTGGAAAAGTTGGAAAAAAAGGTCAAAAAAAGGGCCTGCTTTTTCAAAAGGCAGGCTGCAAGCGTTTGCTAGTTTAATTAATTAAAAAATACTAAAAAACAGGCTTAATTTTTGTCATCAAAACCGGTCTCGTCCCGGCGCTTGACATGGAAGTTCTTGTCGTTGGCCTGCTCGGGCACGACGAAAGAGCAGAGCAGGAAGAGGACGAAGCCGCCCCAGCCCAGGCCGTGGATGCCCAGCTTGTAGCCGGTCAAGGTCAAAATGACGCCCAAGAGGAGCAGGCACCAGGCGATCCAGGAGAGGATCTGCCAGTTCTTGCTCAGCTTCTTGTTTTCAGATTCGATGTCCAGGAAGCCGCGGACGATGAAGTAGGCGCTGATGATGAGGAATAAGATGTCTATAGCGATGCTGCCAGCGGAATGATCCTTGAACATGCTGAAGACGGCCAGGGTGCCGGAAATGCCGGCTAAGAAGAAGTAGAAAATGTCGATCAGTTTACTCTTCAAAATGTTACCTCCTAAAAGTCATTACAGTAAATTTTAGCAGATTTTTGCAAAAAGTGGCGAAAAAGGTTTGACAGATCTTGTTTCAGATGGTAATCTAGATAAAGTAAATTTCTAACCTAAGACGTGGGTGGCGTAAAGCCTCAATACAATCCCGCCGAGGCCAGAAGATAATGAAGATTATTAAATTCTCCATGTCTTTCTTGGCATGGAGTTTTTTAGGCCTTGTAGAATTTTACAAAATTTTATGGAGGTGAATAATTTTGAGTCAAGCTATTATCGCTGCTAAGGCTAAATTCGTTGAAGAATTTGCAGAAGAACTTAAGTCAGCTAAGTCCATCGTAGTTATCAACTACCTTGGTTTGACTGTTGACGAAGTTACTGCGTTCCGTGCAGAATTGCGTGAAAGCAACGCCAAGATGAAGGTTGTCAAGAACACTTACCTTCGCCGCGCTGCTGCTCAAGCCGGCTTGGAAGATTTGGCACCAGTATTCGTTGGTCCATCAGCTGTGATCTACACTGATGATGAAGACAACGTTACTGCACCTGCCCGGATCGCTGCTGACTACGCTAAGAAGTTCGACGTTGTTGAAATTAAGGGTGGTGCACTTGAAGGTCAAGTTGCTACCAAGGAACAAGTCGAAGAACTGGCTGCAATTCCAGGTCGCGAAGGTCTGCTTTCAATGCTTCTTTCTGTATTGCAAGCACCTGTACGCAACTTTGCATACGTTGTTAAGGCTGTCGCTGAATCAAAGGAAGAATCAGCTGAATAGTCTGGTCATTTTAAACTAGATATTAAATTCCATATTTTCGGAGGATATTACAATGGCTTTGGATACTGCTAACATCATTGAACAATTGAAGGGTGCTTCAATTCTTGAATTGAACGACCTTGTACACGCTATCGAAGAAGAATTCGGCGTTACTGCTGCTGCTCCTGTAGCTGCTGCTGGTGCCGCTGGTGGTGCTGAAGAAGCTAAGTCAAGCTTCGACGTTGAATTGACTTCAGCAGGTACTGAAAAGGTTAAGGTTATCAAGATCGTTAAGGAAGTTACTGGCGCAAGCTTGCTGGACGCTAAGAAGACTGTTGACGGTGCTCCAGTTGTTCTTAAGGAAGGCTTGTCAGAAGACGAAGCTAACGAACTTAAGGCTAAGCTTGAAGAAGTTGGCGCAACTGTTACCCTTAAATAATTATAGCCCTCGGGCATTAATTATTAACGAAGAACGCGTTTGTGGACATCCACAGGCGCGTTTTTTTGTTTGCTTTTTTCAGCCCTTTTTGCTTAAGAATTGTTTTTTCACAAAAAGATGCTTGCAATTTCCGCTCCAACTGATAGAATGAAAAATAGCTTAAAAATTAATTTATACCTCAATAAAAGGAGCGTGACAAGCGATGAATCAGGAGAGAAACTACAGGCGACATGCAGGTTTAGGAATAATGGCAGTAGTGCTGGTTCACCGCGCGTCCTTGAACCAGTCTGGTTTGATTTGAGGCAAATAATAAATGAAAAAGAGCAAAATTATCCTGGGCGGCCTGGCCGTCATGACGTCAACCTTTTTGGCTGGCTGCGGGGCAAGTTCCAGCAAGACCGCGGCCAAGCAAAAGCTGAACTGGATGGAAGAGGCGGAATTGTCCACCATCGACGTGTCCAAGATCATGGACGACGTTTCTTTCAACCAGGTCAACCAAGTCATGGAGGGCCTCTACACCCTGGGCAACAATGCCAAGGTGAAAAACGCCCTGGCAACCAAGGCAACCGTTTCTAAAGACGGAAAGACCTGGACCTTCAATATCCACAAGAATGCCAAATGGTCCAACGGCCAGGCCTTGACTGCCAAGGACTTCGTTTACTCCTGGAAGCGGACGGTTGACCCAAAGACCGCGTCAGAATACTCCTATCTTTTTTCCGGGATTAAAAACGCTGACGCCATCGTCGCCGGTAAGAAAAAGGCTTCCACCCTGGGCATCAAAGCCGTGGGCAAGTACAAGCTGGTCGTCAGCTTAGAGCGGAAGATCCCATACTTCAAGCTCTTGATGGCCTTCCCGCTTTTCTTTCCGCAAAATGAACAGGCAGTCAAGAAGTACGGGTCCAAGTACGGGACAGCTTCAAAATACATGGTCTACAACGGCCCATTCGTGCACAAGGGCTGGACTGGCTCCAACCTCTCTTGGAAGCTGGTCAAGAACAAGTACTACTGGGACAAGAAGGATGTCAAGCTGACCCAGATCAACTACTCTGTCCAAAAGTCTCCGTCAACGGCCTACAACCTCTACCAAGCAGGAAAATTGGACGGGACCATCCTGGATGCCCAAGCCTCCAAGCAATTGACCAAGTCCAAGGGCTACACGATCAGAAAAGTGGCCAACACCCAGTACCTCCAGTTCAACCTGAAGAAGTACAGCAAGTTTAAGAGTACCAACCTCCGCCAGGGGATCTCCATGGCTATCAACCGGTCCAGCCTGTCCAAGACTTTAGGGGCTACCTACAAGGCAGCGACGACCTTTACTTCCAGCGGTTTGACCACTGTCAACGGTGAGGACTTCACTAAACTGGCGGCCAGCAGCGAGGCTAAAAAGTACACCAGCTACAATAAGCAGCTGGCCAAGCAGTACTTCGAAAAGGGCTTGAAGGAAGAGGGCTTAAGCAAATTGTCCTTTACTCTGTTAGCTTCTGACGACGATACTTCCAAGAAACTGGCGGAATTCGTCCAGAGCCAGCTGGAAACTGCTTTTGGGAGCAAGATCACCGTCAAGGTGCAGAGCATCCCTTCCAAGACCAAGCTCAACCGGGTTCTGGCCGGCAACTTTGAATGCACCCTGTCCGGCTGGATCGCCGACTACGCTGACCCGATCTCCTTCCTGGACTGTGAAACGACTGGCAACTCCTACAACTACGGTAACTGGAGCAACAAGGAATACGACAAGCTGATCGCGGCATCTAAGACCAGTTCCGGGACAGCCCGCATGAAGCTTTTGGCCAAGGCTGAAAACATCTTGATGGTCAACCAGGGGGTAACTCCGCTGACTCAAGCCAACAAGGCCTGGATGATCAAGAGCAAGGTCAAGGGCATTATCTACAACAGTGCCGGCGTCTGCTACAACTTCAAGTACGCCTACATTGCCAATTAACATGAAAAGGACTGTTTCTGAAAGGGAGCAGCCTTTTTCTTTGGAAATGGTAGAATAGAGGCGAAAGAAGTTTTTAAAAAATTGAAATAGAAGAAGGCATAAACATGAAGATTGCAATGGCAAACGACCACGCGGGTACCCGCTTGAAGAACGAAATCAAGGCCTACTTGGAAGAAAATGGCTATGAAGTCGTTGACTTTGGTACAGACAATGAAGAATCCTGCGACCTGTCAGACTTCGTCTACCCAGCCAGCCTGGCTGTAGCCAAGGGCGAATGCGACCGGGGCATTTTCGTTGACGGGGTTGGCTACGGCAGCGCCTTGATTGCCAACAAGATCAACGGCATTTACGCCGCGGTCTGCCAGGATCCTTTCTGCGCCAAGCTTGCCCGCCAGCACACCGACTCCAACGTCCTTTGCTTAGGCGCCAAGATTATCGGGGACATGATGGCCAGCGAAATCGTCAAGACCTGGCTGACGACTGATCCTTTGATGGAAGAAAAGTACCGCCGGCGGGTGGACAAAGTCAAGGCGATCAACGACAAGCACTGCGTGCCAGTGAAATAGGTAGATTCTGCTAAAACGCTTTTGTAATTCTAATATTTTTTCTCAGCTATTTCAGAGAAAGGCTGTTGCGGCGGCAAAGTTTTGCTATAATTAAGCATATGACTAAGCTTCGGCATATTGCTGGGCCTTTTAATAGAAAGATGAGGAAACAAGATGAACAAGACTGAACTTGTCTCAGTTGTAAGTGAAAAGACTGAATTCAGCAAGAAGGAATCTGCTCAAATCGTTGACGCTTTGTTTGCATCAATCGAAGAAGCACTTGCTAAGGGCGAAAAGGTACAATTGATCGGCTTTGGGACTTTTGAAGTTCGTGAACGCGCTGCTCGGAAGGGCCGCAACCCGCAAACTGGCGCTGAAATCGAAATCCCTGCAAGCAAGGTTCCAGCCTTCAAGCCAGGCAAGGCCCTGAAGGATGCCGTTAAGTAAGCTTGACCACTTCTAAATGACCATCGGTTGATTCCGGTGGTCTTTTTTTGCGGAAAAATCCTGTAATTAAAACGTAACACAGCTTCCCTTAGTTTGAATTAGTGAGTGATTTTTTTAATTTTTTAAAAAAGTAATAATTTTTCGCTCTTTTCCCCTGAATGGCCTTATAATGTTCATATGTATCCAAGGGGGGAAAGACCACTGTTGTTTAAAAAGGGAAGAAAAATCATCACAGCTCTGCTGGTCGCGGCAGTATGTGCCGCTATCTGCGCTTCAGCCTGGCCGGAAGAAATGGCCCCTGATCTGGTAACGGCGGCCGATATGTATGTTTTTGTCGAGAAGCTTTTTAAGAAGAAGCATGTGACCGGCAGCGTGGCTATAGTGCAAAAAGGGCATGTCCAGGTCGTCAACTATGGCTTAGCTAATGCTAAGCAGAAGGTCAAGAATGGGGCCAGCCAGGTCGTCTACCCGGCCGCTTCCATGCAAAAGGAAGTTACCGGGGCCATGATCATGCAGCTGATGGAAGAAAAGAAGGGGAGCTCAAGTGCTTTTAGTCAAAACACGAAGATCTCCCGCTGGTACCCGGCCTTGCGGAATGCCAAGAAAATCAGCGTGGGCAACTTGCTTTCTCACACGTCTGGATTGCAGATTCCAGAAGTAGAAGTTGACCGCCACATCAACTACAGTGAAGACCAGGCAGTAAACTGGATTGTGAACCGGGCCAACCAATTGCCGCAGGACAAGGTGGGGAGCTACCACTACAGCGACGTCAACTATGTTTTGCTGGCAGGCATCATCAAGAAGGTGAGCCATAAGTCATATGCCTGGAACTTTAAGAAGCGGGTGGTCCAGCGGCTGGGCCTCAAGTCAACTTATGTAAGCAGCCAGCTGCCTAAGAATAAGACTCTGGCCGTATCTTACACCTATAAGCATGGCAGGAACTACCAGCAGGCGGCAACTTTGGAAAAGACACGATTGTCTCAGCTAGTTGGGGCCGGGAACATGCTGACGACAGCTAGCGACTACTATCTTATCCAAGAAGCTTTGGGGACAGGGCAGTTCCTGTCGCCTAGCGCCTTTCACAAGCTGACCCACCTCAAGAGCAAGATCACTCAATATAGCGGCGGGGTTTACCTCAAGAAGGGGGAAAAGGTCAAGCTGGCCTACGGGGCAATTGGCGGCGCTCACTATGCTGCTTACTTCCAGCTGACGGCTGACAACAAGAACGGGATTATCCTGCTTCTCAACCAGCGCAGCTTTGGCGAAGACGAGGTCAAGGATGTTGGCTATCAGATCTTGAAAGAGATCAGGTTTGCTACTTTCTCTAAGACCTAAACAAAGTAAGAATAGACAATAAAATTACAAGCTAAAAAGGCAGATCTCCGGATCTGCCTTTTTGCCGTAAATTGATCTATGTTAAAGAATTTTTGTAAAAAAGAGCCTAAAGAGAATAATTGTCCTGCAAAGTTTGGACCCGGACCAGGGCGTCTTTGATCCGCTCTTCCGGCAATTCGCCGCTTTCTAGAGCTGCTTCCAGGATTGGCAACTTTTCCAAGCTGCCGTCTAAGAGGAGGTCGGCCCCGGCCTTTAAGGCTAAAAGCTCCGGGCAGCTGCTTTCTCGCGCCGCCGCCATGGCTAAGTCATCGGTGATGGTCACGCCGGAATAATGAAGCTCCTCCTTGAGTAGACGGTAGATTTCCGGGGAGAGGGATGCGGGGCGAGCGCTATAGCAGGCAACTTCCAAGTGAGCCACCATGATGGTCGGCACGCCGGCCGCGATCGCCGCTTTAAAGGGCAAAAGATCAAGCTGGGCCTCTTTAAGGCTTCTAAGATCTTTAGCCGGGGCTTGATGGGTGTCGCCAGCATCCCCGTAGCCAGGAAAATGCTTGGCGCAGCATGCAATCCCCAGCTGCCGGTAGAGCTTGATAAAGGCCGCGATTGCCGGCCCGGTTTCCTCAGCTCCTGTTTGCAGGGTCCGGCTGTAGATGAAGCTCGCCGGATCAAGCGAAAGATCAGCCACCGGAGCAAAGTTCAAGTTGATGCCTAAATCTTTTAACTCCAGGGCCGTCTTTTGGCTTTCTGCTAAGAAAAAGTCAGCCCCCTTTTGCAAAAGTTCAGCCTGGCTGGGGTAGGACTGGTTTGGGTAAAGGGCAGACAAGCGGCTGACTAAGCCGCCTTCCTGGTCAATGGCGAGCAGCAAACCTGGTCGGACCTGCCGGTAGGCGGCCAGCCGCTCTTTAACAGCCTTTTCGCTTAGGCCCGCCAGGTCTTTGGCAAAGAGGAGGAGGCCAGCTGGCTGGTACTGCTCCAAAAGGCGGAGGTTTTCAGTAAAATCGCCTGTGCTGTCGATCAGGAAAAGGCTGGCCAGTTTTTGACTAAGTGAAGACATGCTGCACCTGCTTTCTAAAGTTAAAACAAATGGATATTTTGTGGATTTTACCAAGTCTCTATAAATGATATTATTGGCTCTTTTTTACCAGCAAGCAAGGCAAAAGGGTTAAAAATATGCAAGAAAGCCCTGGCGATTGCCAGGGCTTCTTGCCATCGAGATGGAGGTTTGCCTGTTGTGAAAAAATAAGAAATTTAATGTAATCGCCAATTGCAAGAATAAATTGAACACTTACCATAACATCTGGCAGATTTTGACTATCTACGCCGATAAATGCGGTCAAGTTCGGTGTCAAAGTACTCTTCTGGAGTCTTGTAGTTTAAGATCTTCCGAGGAAGAGAGTTGCACCATACCTCGATCTTAGCAATATCTTCCACACTGTACTTATCCATACGATCTCCCTTGGGAATATAGCGCCTGATAAGCCCGTTGTGCCGTTCTACGCTGCCTTTATCACAGGATGTATAAGGGTGAGCGTAGTACACAAGAGTCTTGGAAACTTGCTCAAGATCGGATAGATCCGCGAACTCAGATCCGTTGTCGGTTGTGATAGACTTAAAGATTCTGTTCCATTTGGATCCATAAAACTCGCGAAGCTTGTCAAATGCCTTCATGACGCTGTCTGAAGTCTTATCTTCAATCTTGATCATGAAGAAGCGACGTGTCTTCCGTTCACACAGAGTAAGCAACACATCATCGTCCTTAGTCTTGTGTCCAAGAACCAGATCGCATTCCCAGTGACCAAAGTCCTTACGGCTTTCGATTCTAGGACTACGTTCATCGATGCTTCGTCCCAGGATACGCTTGTTTACACGGGCACGACGAGTCTTAGTATTACGCTTGACCTTCTCTGGAAGATCACCGTTCTTGATGTCCATTAGGCCCAAGTCAACGTAGTTGTACAGAGTCTTGGTAGACACGACCTGATCCTTTTGGAAGACACCTTCGGCTAAAGCATAGCCAACGCAGGCATCAAGAGACCAGCCTCGATTATGGAAGCAGTGGGAAACATAGTCGATGAACTTATGTCTGCGAAGGAACAAGCTCTTGCGGCCGCATTTGCTTCTATGTAGTTCGTAAGTGCTTTGCCCTTCGACAGCTTTATACCGCTTCACATTGCCGGTAAACAGGGATACTGTACCTCTTTTGAGCTCATATCCGACCGTGCTTGGTGAGCAGTTAAGTTCTCTAGCTATAGCACGATTAGAGTAGCCCTTAGAGTGCAGCTCCTGGATTGTAGTCCGGTCGTTCAGCGTAAGGTGCTTTCCCTTTTGGTGTGGTTTAGTGTTAGAATATGAATGATCCATTTTAACCTCTCTAGAAATGTTTGTGGTAATTCATATTCTACCAGATGGTTGAAATGGATTTTTTGTGCTCTAATCCAGTGAAAACGATTTTTCTTACTGGATCGGAACAGTGTTCAGTTTAATTTTACAATCGGCGAATTTAATGTAATGTAATGCTGGTTAAAGCGGTAGCCCAGCAATTAGCTAGAATTCAAATTCAAGGGAAAAGGGAAGTGTCACGAATTCTTAATTATGCCGCTGGTGGGCAGAAACTACTGCCAGTTTGCGGCGGGACTGTCTGTAGCGGGTAAAGGTAAACAGGGCCAATGAAATCGTGAGTAATTCGGTAATCAGTTTCAGCATAGTTTTTGCCTCCTTTGCTTAGTAGCAAGTTCTTCTGAACTTGTACTGTAAGGATAGCTGGCAAGCGTGGTCATTTGATGAACAGCTTGCTAAAAAAAACTGTGGAAAAGCTAAAGAAAAGTTAAACGGCAGATCTTTGTTGATCTGCCGCTTTTTTTGTCTTGATAAGCTTGGCTTTACCGGAAGCTGGACTTAGTCACATATTGGCCGACACCAACTATGTAGTACTTCTTACCCTTGATTGATACGGCACCGCCATAGGTCTGCTTTTGGCTGTATTTCTTCAAGACATACTTCTTGTAGCGAACCGCCTTGCCATGTGATTTCTTGTAGATATAGGCCTTCTTTTTCAAGGTCCGGGTTGTCCCATCAACGTTGGAAGCAGAGATGAAGGAGTTGTAGCCGGTTTGGTAGTACTTCTTATTCTTAATAGTCGTCCGGCCAAAAGTCAGGATCTTCTTGCCTTCAGCGACAGAAGAAGTGGTCTTCTTCAAGTTCTTGCTGTAAACGGCAGAGCTGTGCATGACCTTAATGTAGCGGCCGTCAGCGCTCAAGGCGCTGATGTACTGGTCAGTGCCCAGCTTGTAGTACTTTTCCCCGCCTAAGATGGCATAGGCGTAGGCGTAGACCTTCTTGCCCTTCTTATATCTAGTCCCGGTCTTTTCCAGGCTCTGGGTGTAAACGGTGGCCGCGTTTTTCAAAGTGATGTAGCGGCCATCAACGTCGGAAGACTGAACATACTTGCCGGAAGTCTTGGAGATCTTGTAGTATTTGACGCTTCCCCGGGTCAAAGTGCCATAAGTGGTGACGGTCTTGCCAGCCTTGAGGGCCTTGCCCTTGGTCTTATTGCCGTTTCTGTCGTAAACGGCGGCGGTCCGCTTGACGACTTTCTTAACCCTAGCGGAAGTCTCAGTAACTGTCTCATAGGCTGAAGCCGGCAGGTCGCCAAAAGTGATGTTGCAGTATGACTGATCACCATTGATGTTAATATCCGCGTTTTGCAGGTCGTTCTTGTAGGCAGATCCATCAAAGGTTAACGTCTTCTTGTCACTGATTGCTACTTCATCATTTACTTGGACATAGTTCAAGCCCGCGTCATCAATGTCATCTACGCTGACCGATACGGAAGCAATTTTATGTTTCTTGATCGTTACCGTGGCTGATGGAAAAAAGTTAAAAGGAATATCAATATTGTTGCCCAGATTCTTTACGGTGACCATTACCGTGTAGCTGCCGTCCTTGTATTCCTTGCTGGTCTTGGCCTTAGTCGCAGCTGCCTGGATGGGAGCTGCCTGAGGAATTACAGACAAGCTGGCTGTTGCCAGTGACAGGGCGGTTACGATGGATTTGCTTAACTTCTTCATTCTTGAATTTTGCCTCCTGGGACTAGTCAAAGTTTCTTTTTTGAGATTTTATTTTATTATTGCCCTTATTTTATTAAAAAACAATAGAGCGCTTACCAAAATCTAGGTAAAAAGTGGCTATTCATTGAGCGGGCGGGTAAATGGTGCTAAAATCAAACTAGAAAGTGAATATTAAGATAAGAATTCAGTGATTTGCTGTTTTACTTCTAAAAGGGTAAGGGGGCATGGCAATGACTAAGAGTCAAGCCAATAAGGCTTACCGGCGCGCCCGCCGCAGCCGTCTGCTGGTTTGTCCCAGCGGCAAGCGGGCCTTTAAGACAAAGTTCGATGCCGATCTGTTTCTTTATAAAGAAGAAGTGACCGTTCACCTTCGCGAAATCAACCATGAGCACTGGCGGCTAATGCCGATTCGGGCTTACCGGTGTCCTTATTGCAAGAATTATCATGTAACCTCAATGCCGCTGGAGCGCTATGAGCAGCTGCACGGCGAAGAACGGGAGCGGACCTAATGGCCCGCTTTTTTCTTGCTTTTTGCTAAAATGTAAGTAAACGACTGGAGGAAAAAATGAGCCGACTAAATTCTTATTTCTACGATATCGAATCTTTGACCAACGCCTTTACTCTGTCCTGCTACCGGCCAGACGACCAGCGGGTTGACATCTATTACCTGGTTGATGATCCGGCCTTAAACGAAGGTGACAGCCTGGACTTTAAGAAGGCTGCTGCCCAGCGGATCCGGGAGAAGAACCAGAACTTTACAGGGGAGATCTACTACTACAATCTCTGCTCAAGTGCAGCTTCCGCCCGTCTGGCCCAGACCTTTGGGGTTTCAGACGCCCAGTATGTCAATGATCCCCAGGCCCCGTCCTCTTTTCCAGGCCAGTTCCGCCCGGTCTGCGACACTGACGCCGGCTACCAGGAAGAAGAAGCGCCCTACCTGATGGGCTACAATTCCAGCAACTACGATTTGACCATGCTGGCCTATTACTTTACCCAGGCCTGGCAGCCTGGTGAAAGTGGCAAGCGGGACCGCTTTTCAGCCGTAACGGCCAAGGAGATGCGGGACTTTAACGATGAACTCTTCAGCCGCTATATCGGCAACATGCGCCTGCGCCTTTGGCAGGACAAGACCATGGGCTTAGTTGCCAAAAATTTCCAGATGTCCGGCCGCCATATCGACGTCGCCCAGCTCAATGAGCGGCAAAGACGGGTCGGCCTCAAGCGCCTTTTAGGGATACTGGGCTGGCAGATTCTGGAAAGTGACAAATTAAAGCCCGGCCAGGACTACTTGACTAGTCCCGAAGAACTGGCAGATCTCATTGCCTATAATGTCTCTGACGTGGTTAACTTAAAGGAGCTTTTCTGCCACCCTTACTACCAGGGGCAGTTTATTTTGAAAAAGGGCCTCCTGGGTCAGTACCCGGACTTGATCTACCAAGAAGACGGGGACAGCTACCAGGCGAAAATTGGGTCAGCCTTTGTCAGAAAAGACCGCTTGACCATCGATTCTTCTTCTGCTAATTTTGCCCGCCGGACCATCTGCCCATACGGCCGCTTAAAAGACGACCGGGCTGTTTCCTTCTTGTATCCGGCGGCCAGCGTGGCGGAAAAAACAGGCGAAAAGCAAAGAGACATCCTGGAAGAAAGCCGGGACTTTTTCTACAAGCTCTTTGAGGACGAAAAGTTACGGAAGAAGTTTGACCGGGTTTATGACTACTACAAGCAGTTTGCCGGCAAGAACTTCAATCCTTCAAAAGAATACCGGGAAGATTACGGCGACCAGGCCCTGCCGGTCAGCGACTTAAGCGATGTCGAAAACGAAGACACCAACCTTTTCTACTACCAAAAAGACGGGCAGCCGTCGACTTGCTACATTACTTTCTCCGTTGGCGGCCTGCATGGGTCAGAGTATAACCGTGACCTTTATTTACAGGACCATGCCCTTTGGGAGAAAAAGCAGGCTGACCTGGCTTATGTGCAAAAGCTTTACCCGGATCCTTTGGACTTGCGTAAGGCCAGGGAAGTCACCCTGCCGGACGGCCGGGTAGAAAAGTACCAGACTTTTCTGACTGCCAAAGCAACGATCAAGCTGATGGAGCAGACGGATCCGGCTGACCGGGGCCAGTTTTGGCGGGACTTCAGTCAAGATGAACCAACCGTTTTCAAAAAGCAGGGGAGCCGGGTCCGACTGGATGACCGCTACGCCTTTACTTCAAGCGACCTAACCAACCATGAAGACTTCACTTCCTACTATCCAAACATGCTCCGGCGCTTGAACGCTTTTTACAATGACCGCTTAGGCGAAGACCGGTATACGGCGATCTTTGAAAGAAAGCAGGAACTGGACAAAAAGCGGACTGATCCCCAATACAGCGATGAAGAGCGGCGGATGTTCAATATCGAAAGAGAAGGGACCAAGCTGATCTTAAACTCAGCTACCGGGGCTGCTGACCCAAGAGAAGGGCAGGTGCCGTCCTCTATCAGAATGAACAACCGGATCCGGTCCATGCGGATCATCGGCCAGCTCTTCACTTATATGATTGGCCAGGCCCAGACCTATGCCGGAGCCCGGATCGTGTCGACCAACACCGATGGTCTTTACTCAGTATTAGACGCGGACTTAAACCGGAAGATTCTGGCTAAAGAAGCCGCTGAAATCGGGGTCGAGATCGTGCCCGAAGAACTCTACCTGGTTTCTAAAGACTCCAACAACCGCCTGGAAGCCAGTCCGGACTTGACCAAGGTCCTGTCTGCCTCAGGCAGCCTGGCCTGCCGGAAGGACACCAGCCCGACCAAGTCCCTGGCCCACCCGGCCATCATCGACTGGGCCCTCAGCCGCTACCTGCTGGAAAAAAGAACCGACCTGGCAGCGCCCTTTGACCGGGACCTGGGCCGGCAGATTCTGGCGGAAGCTGAGGAAGCCTTCCCAGACCCGGCCCACCGGCTCAGAATGTTCCAAAACGTCCTCTCAGCCAACCACAGCAGGGAGCGGGCCAACTGCATTTTCGGCCGGGGGGATGCCGGCCAGCTCTTAATCTTGCAGCGCTACAACCGGGTCTTTATCTATCAAGACGGCCTGCCTAAGACGGTCCACCTTTATTCCGCCGCGGCTAAAAAGCTGACTCCGGCCATGCTGAACAAGCGCAAGAGAAGCGGGGAAGCTGCCATCCAGCATGACCAAGAAGCCCTGGCGGTTCTTAAGGCTAACGGCCTGGGCAACTTGGCAAAAGGCCGGGAGGCTACGGTTCAGAAAATTCCTAATTTGTCACCTGACTGGTCCATGCACGTGGAAAACCGGGCCGTCAACTTACTTACGCTTGACGAGCAGGAAGCAATTTTGAATTCGCTTGACTATGACAAGTACCTGGACCTGGTGGCCAGCACTTATGAAAAGAACTGGCGGAATTTGACTACATCCGGGCCAGTCTTATAAAATGGTTAGCGATGCTTTTTTACAGATGAAAGAAATTGCAACAGAAAAAATAGATATAGAGAGAAAAACTATAATACGGAGAGAAGAAAAATGAGCAAACAAATCATGGATGAAGCGGGGATCCGCCGGGCTTTGACCAGAATGAGCTACGAAATCGTGGAAAGAAACCAGGGGACGGAAAACCTGGTCTTAATCGGGATCAAGACCCGGGGCTGGTATCTGGCCCAGAGAATCGGCGACCGTCTGGCCAAGATTGAAGGCAGCCAGATGCCAGTCTTGTCTTTGGACATCTCCGCCTACCGGGACGACCTCAGCCGGGAAGAAAAGGCCAAGGCCATTGCCAGCTTTGACACTTCCTTTGACCTAACCGGCAAGACGGTCATCTTGGTTGACGACGTCCTTTATACCGGCCGGACCATCCGGGCAGCCCTTGACGCGATCATGGACCAGGGCCGGCCAGCCAAGATTGCCTTGTCTGTTTTGATCGACCGGGGCCACCGAGAACTGCCGATCCGGCCGGACTTCATCGGCAAGAACATCCCAACCGCGGCCAGCGAAGACGTCCAGGTCCAGGTCAGCGAAATCGACGGCGAAGACGCCGTGAAAATCAGCGAGGCATAAGATGGCTGAACAATACTTTACTGAAAATCCCACGGTTGACCATGACGAGCACCATGTCAACTACCACCTCAACGGCATTAACTTGAACCTGACCACGGATGCCGGCGTTTTTTCCAAAAACCGGGTCGACTACGGCAGCGGGGTCTTGATTGAGCAGATGCTGGAGCAGGATTTGCCAGGCGGCAATATTCTGGATGTCGGCTGCGGCTATGGCCCGATCGGTCTTTTCGCTGCTAAAAAGTGGCCAGACCGCCAGGTCGACATGGTTGACGTCAACGAACGGGCCATGGACCTGGCCAGAAGAAACGCAGCAGCCAATGGGGCAGGCAATGTCAATATTTTCGCCTCAGACCGCTATCAAGAAGTTTCCGGCCAATATGCCATGATCGTGACCAACCCGCCTATCCGGGCCGGCAAGGCTATCTGGTCCAGCATTTTGTCAGAAGCCAAGGACCACTTAACTGATGGCGGGATTTTACTGGTCGTCATCCAGAAAAAGCAGGGGGCACCGAGCGCCAAGAAATTGATGGCAGCCAGCTTGGGCAACTGCGAAATCTTGACCCGGGACAAGGGCTACTACATTTTAAAGAGCGTGAAGAAATAATGTATTCAAGCGAAGAAAAAAAGACCTACATGGAGGCTGCCTTTGCGGAAGCTGGGAAGGCCCGCCGGCAAGACGAAGTTCCCATTGGGGCCGTTGTCGTGGGCCCAGACGGGCAGATCATCGGCCGGGGCTACAACCGGCGGGAGCTGGATGAAGACGGGACGGCCCATGCCGAAATCCTGGCCATTAAAGAAGCCTGCCAAAAGCTTGACTCCTGGCGTTTGATCGACTGCAGCCTGTTTGTTACCCTGGAGCCTTGCGCCATGTGCGCCGGGGCCATTATCAACTCCCGGATCAAGGAAGTCTACTTCGCGGCCATGGACCCCAAGGCCGGCGCTGCCGGCAGCGTGGTCGACCTCTTCAGCGTGGAAAAATTCAACCACCATCCCAAGGTCATCCGGGGCCTTTACAAAGACCAAGGGGCCCAGCTTTTGAAAGATTTCTTCCGGGAAATCCGCCGCAAGCAAAAATTAGCAAAAAAAGCCCAGGAAAATTGCCAAAAGGATTAGTTTAGGTTACAATACTTGTTGGGCAATGTTCGACCTCCGAAGCGTGTCAGGACCGGAAGGTAGCAGCACTAAGGTCGCTTGGGCATGTGCCCTTTATTTAGCAATTAACAGGCTCTTAGCTCTTCGGGGCTAGGAGCTTTTTCATTACGGGGAGAATGTATGGCTTATCAAGCTTTGTATCGCAAATGGCGCCCGCGCACCTTTGATGATGTGGTCGGACAGGAAGCCATTACCGATACCCTCAAGAATTCACTTATCCGGGGCAAGGTCTCGCATGCCTTCCTTTTTGCCGGCCCGCGGGGGACGGGGAAGACCTCCTGCGCCAAGATTTTTGCCAAGGCCTTGAACTGTTTAAACCTGCAAGAGGGCGAACCTTGCAACGAGTGCAGCAACTGCCTGGCCGCCGACCAGGGGGCAATGCCGGACATCATCGAAATGGACGCGGCCTCAAACAACAGCGTTGACGAAATCCGCGACCTTTTAGACAAGGTTCACTACGCCCCAACTGAAGGCAAGTACAAGGTTTACATCATCGACGAAGTCCACATGCTGTCGATTTCGGCCTTCAATGCCCTTTTGAAGACTTTGGAAGAACCGCCGGCCAGCGTCGTCTTTATTTTGGCGACGACTGAACTGCAGAAGGTGCCGGCCACCATCATCTCCAGAACCCAGCGCTACAACTTCAAGCGCTTCTCAAATGAGGCCATGGTCAAGCGGATGGAATACATCCTGGGCCAGGAAGGGGTCGAATACGAGGACAAGGCCTTAAAGGTCATCGCCCAAGTCGCTGACGGGGGGATGCGGGACGCCTTGAGCATTTTGGACCAGCTCCTTTCTTTTGAAAAAAGCAGTGTCCGCTACGAGGACGCCCTGGAAGTCACCGGCTTTGCCGCCCAGGAGCAAATTGAAAAGCTCCTTTTGGCCCTCTTAAACGGGGACAGCCAGACGGCCCTGGATTTGGCTAAGTCTGCCATCCAGGACGGGGCCAGCGCCCAGAACATCTTAAATGAAATTATCAGCTTGACCGTCCAGGCCATGCTTTTTACCAAAACGGGGCAGGGGGAATTCCTGACGGATGACTTTGCCCAGGAAATTGCCCAGCAAAGCCCGGACCACTTCAGCCAGATCATTGACCAGGCTAATGACGCCTTGGGCAGTCTCCGCTTTACCAATCAGCAGCAGATTCCCTTGGAAGTCTTTTTAGTCCAGGCCGGCCAAAAGCGGCAAAACAGCCAGGCGGGCCCGCAAGTTGCTTCCGCGGCCAGCAACCCGGCCATAGAGCGGCAGATCAAGGTCTTGAAAGAACAAGTCCACCAGCTGACCCAGCAGGTTCAGCAGCTGAGTCAGCGGCCAAGCCAGGCCTTCAGCCCCCGCCATGTCTTCCAGCTCAACCAGCAGCTGTACACGCAAAAGGGCGGGGCAACCGAAGTGGCTCAGCAGGCAGCGGAAAAGCAGCAGCAAGCTGAAAGCCTGCAGGCAGAGATCACCAGCAGCAAAGAAGAGATCTACGCCGTCTTAAGCCAGGCCACCAAGCCCGGCTTAGCTGAAGCCCGCAACCTTTGGGACCGGGACTTGCCAAGCATGCTGGAAGAGCCAGCCAAGACGGTCTTGGGTATCCTGCAGCCGATCGCGGCCAGCGACCGGGCGGTCCTTTTGTCCAGCCAGTCCCGGGCCTGGCAGCTGGCTACAAATCCTCAGGAATTTTTGGCAACTCTCAAAGCTGACCTGGAGCAATTGACCAAGGAGAGCTGGACCATCGCCATCGTTGACGAAAAAGCCTGGCCAAAGATCCGCCAGGACTTCATCAAGGAACACGCCAGTCAGCTCCGGGCCAAGGCCCAGCCGGCCCCGGCAGAAGAAGCAGCTCCTGAGCCGCCTTTGCCGGACCAGGCGCCGCCGAAAGAAGCGGCAGATGACGCGATCGTGACCAAGGCAGAAGAGCTTTTCGGCCCTCTGGCCCAGGTCAAGGACTAATATTCGCCAAAAAACTTTTTTCGCGTTAAAATTAAGCAGATAAAAACGAAATAGTAAAAGGAGATTTTTTCATGAGCAAGAGACCAGCTTTCCCAGGAATGGGCGGCATGAACATGCAGCAGATGATGAAGCAAGCCAAGAAGCTGCAGGAACAAATGGCCCAGGAACAGGAAAACATCACGACCCAGGAATTCACCGGCAAGGCAGCTGACGACATGGTAGTGGCCACTTTTACCGGCGACCGGACTTTAAAGAGCTTGTCCATCAAGCCGGAAGCCATTGACCCGGATGACCCGGACATGCTGGAAGACCTGGTTATCGATGCCGTCAACAAGGGCTTGAAGCAGATCGACCAGGCTACCCAGCAGAGCCTGGGCAAGTACACGAAAGGCCTGATGTAATTTGCAATACCCATTGCCAATCGCCCGCTTGATCGATTCTTTCATGAAACTGCCGGGCATCGGTGAAAAGACGGCGACCCGCCTGGCCTTTTACGCCATGGATATGCCTAAAGAAGACGTGGACGAATTCGCCCGTTCTTTAGTCGACGTTAAGGAAAAACTGCGCCAGTGCTCGGTCTGCGGCAACATCACCGAACAGGACCCTTGCGCTATCTGCAGCAATCCTGCCCGGGACCGGTCAACCATCATGGTGGTTGAAGAAGCCAAGGATGTGATGGCCTTTGAAAACATGGGCGAATATGACGGCCTCTACCATGTCCTGCACGGGGTCTTGTCCCCGATGGACGGGATCGGGCCGGAGCAGATCAACATCAAGTCTTTGATCGTCCGCCTGCAGAAAAACGACGATGCCAAAGAAGTCATCCTGGCCCTTAATTCCACCCCGGAAGGGGAGTCAACGGCCATGTATATTTCCCGCTTGATCAAGCCGGCCGGCCTCAAGGTCACCCGCCTGGCCGCGGGGCTGGCGGTCGGCTCAGACATTGAGTATGCCAACCTGATCACTTTGAAGCGGGCAGTTCAAGGTAGAACGGAGCTATAGCATGAGTAAGCACAGCGACAAAATCAAGCAAGCAGAAGATGAGAAGCTGATGGCTTTGGTAGAAAAGCTGCAGCAGGAAATCAGCCTCAGCAAGGGTTTGGACAACACGACCCTGGATATGTCTGATGACAATATCGTGGCGGACAAGATTTTAAGAGCTGAGTACGCCTTTTTATACGATGAGGCCCGCTACCGTCATGCTTCATATACCGGCGTCACCAACGCCATTTCCCAATAAAAAACTGATAATCTCCCGCTTTCGGGGGATTATTTTTTTATGAATTTTACCTACTAGATTTAGTGGGAAGTTAACTCTGTAAATACTAGCCTTAGTTCTGTAAAATAGATAGATAGGAGGAAAGTACAAATGCAAGGTTACTTTATCACTTTTGAAGGTCCCGACGGCGCCGGCAAAACGACAGTGATCAATGAAGTCGTCAAGGCCATCCAGGGCCAGTGCAAGCGGGAAATTTTAGTAACGCGGGAGCCAGGCGGGTCAAAAATCGCGGAAAAAATCCGCGACATCATCCTGGACCCGGCCAACACGGAAATGAACGCCAAAACCGAGGCCCTGCTCTACGCGGCCAGCCGGTCCCAGCATGTCAGCGAGATCATCAATCCGGCTTTAAAGCGGGGGGACCTGGTCATCTCCGACCGCTTTGTCGACTCTTCTTTGGCCTACCAGGGCCAGGGACGGGGACTGGGGATTGATGAAGTAGCCCAGATCAATGCTTTTGCTACCGGCCACTTGGAGCCGGACTTGACCATCTTTTTGGATTTAGATCCGGCCCAGGGCCTGGCCAGAATCGCCAAGGCCCGGTCAGGCAGCGAAGACCGGCTGGAACAAGAGAAGCTGGCCTTCCATGAAGAAGTCTACCGGGGCTATCAAAAGGTCAACCAGGCTCACCCGGACCGGGTAAAAGTGGTCGACGCGAGTCAAGATTTGCCGCAAGTCGTGGCCGCAAGTGTTAAACTGGTGAAAAGCAGATTTCCAGAATTGTTTTAGGGGGGATCAAGATGAAACTGATCATTGCCATTGTCCAGTCTGAAGACGCCAAGCGCCTGCAGGCAGCTTTTGTCGATAACAATGTTGGCGCCACTAAACTGGCGTCAACGGGCGGCTTTTTGCGTGAAGGCAACACCACCTTCTTGCTTGGGGTGGAAGATGAAGACGTCGATGACGTTTTAAAACTGATCGAAGAGCATTCCCAAACCAGAGAAGAAACGATCAACCCTGGCCTGCACCCGGGCATTTCCTTCGAGCAGCCGATTGAACCGGTCAACATCACGGTCGGCGGCGCGACGGTCTTCGTCTTGCCGGTTGACCAGTTCCTCCGCTTTTAATGCTGGATTTAAAGCAAATCGGCGGGTCTGAATCCCGGCAGCTCAAGCAGGCCCAGGACCGGGGGCAGCTGTCGCATGCCTACCTGCTCTTGTCAAGCGATGAGGGGGAAGCTTTAAACACGGCCTACTGGCTGATCTGCTACGTGAACTGTACGGGCGAAGAGAAGCCAGACGGGACCTGCCCGGCCTGCCGGCGGATTCTGGAGGGCAACCACCCGGATGTCTTTTTGATTGATACGGAAGAAAACAAGCAGTCGATCGCGATTGACCAGATCCGGCCGCTTAAGCAGGAATTAGCTAAAAGCCCCTTGGAAGGCGACCGGCGCTATTTCGTGATTAATCATGCCCAGAAATTGACCCTGCCGGCCTCAAACGCCCTTCTTAACCTGCTGGAAGAGCCAGCCGCTCCGGTAGTCACTTTTTTGATTGCCAATAACGGCGGGCAGATTCTGCCGACGATCAAGTCCAGAACCCAGATCATCAATTTCAGCCAGCAAGCTGCTTCCAGCAAGGACAGGCTCCTTTTGGCCAACGGGATGAGCCAGGAAGAAGTTGACCAGGTGAAAAGCAGCCAGGAAGTAGACCAGGCGGTAAAATATTTTTACCAGGAGCTCCGCGAGCATGACTCTTTGGCTATCGTGTCCGCCCACCAGCTGGCGGGCCTGGTTAAGAAGCAAAAGCAAGGGACTAAGGCCTGGGAAAAGTATGTCTGGATTTTGCTCAAGAAGTGGGGCGAAAAGGACCTGGAAAAGGGCGACTACCAGGAGGCGGCCGACTTTTTGGCGGACTTAATGCAGGTTGACCGGATGCGGCAGAGTAATGTCGGCTTTTTGAACAATTTGGACTATTTGGCCTTAAAGTGGCAGCAGTAAAGGCAGGTAAGGAAAGTGGATCCATATACTAAATTGCAGCAGCTGCAGCAGCAGATGGAGCGCATGCTCAAGAGCATGGACTCCCTGCAGCAGGAGGTGCTGGAGAGCTTGAAGGAAAATACCGAGCTCAAGGTTGAAAACCAGCTTTTGCGCGAGAAGCTGGACAAATTGACGGTTAAAGAACACGAAGGCAAGAGCCAGAGCGGGATGGCCATGCTCAAGCAGATCTACCAGTCTGGCTACCATATTTGCAACATGTACTACGGGACCCACCGGGATCCCAGCGCGGACTGCATGTTTTGCCTGGATATTTTGGATAATTTTGGAAAGAAGTCGGTGCACAAATAATGCAAACGCAACACAGCTACGCGGATGACCAGCAGGGCAAGCTCTATTTGGTGCCTACGCCCATCGGTAACCTGGAAGATATTACGATCCGGGCCAAGCGGATTCTGGAAGAGGCTGACTACATCGCCGCTGAAGACACCAGAACCAGCGGGATCATGCTGGACCGGCTGGGCATTCACAACAAGATGGTGGCCTTTCACAAGTTCAACTCTAAAGAAAAGGCACCGGAACTGGTCAAGTTGATGCAGGAAGGGGCCACAATTGCCGAGATCAGCGATGCCGGCATGCCGGTGATTTCCGATCCCGGCTATATTTTGGTCCAGGAATGCATTAAAAACAATGTTCCAGTCGTTCCCCTGCCAGGTCCGTCGGCTTTTGCCACGGCCTTGATCGCTTCCGGCTTTGACGGGCAGCCTTTTACCTACTACGGCTTTTTGCCCCGCAAGGCCAGCCAGCAGCGGCCATTTTTGGAAGAAATCAATGCCTCAAGAGCTACTTCGATCTTTTATGAGGCTCCACACCGCCTTTTGAAGACCTTAGAGCAGATGGCGGAAGTTTTACCGGGCGACCGGCAGATCGTCTGCGCCAGGGAACTGACCAAGATTCATGAAGAATTCGTCCGCGGCAGCCTGGAAGAAGTCATCCAGCACTTTAAGGAAGTTGACCCCCGGGGCGAGTTCGTCGTTTTGGTGTCGCCAAACACGGAAGAAAAGACCCTGGACTGGGCTGACCTGGTCAAGCTGGTCAAAGAGCAAGTAGCCCAGGGCGTTTCTAAAAAGGACGCCATCAAGCAGGTGGCCAAGAGCCAGGGCGTTTCTAAAAACGAGCTCTATGACCGCTACCACCAGGAGGGGGCAGAATGAGATACTACAAGGATTACCAGCTGGAATACGCTGACTGCGGGGAAAGCGGGCAGCTGAAATTGCCCAGAATGATTGACCTGATGATGGAAACATCGGAAGGGCAGCTGGCGCCAACTTTGGGCGGGGCTAGCGCCATGAAGGAGCGGGGCATGGGCTGGGTAGTCACTCAGTACGAGTTTGAATTTACCAGCCTTCCCCGGGCCGGGCAAAAGGTCAGGGTCTGGACTGACGCGGTTGGCTACAACCGCTTTTTGTCCTACCGGGACTTCGGCATTGAGGACGAAGAGGGCAAAGACCTGGTTATCGCCCACAGCCAGTGGATCCTTTTTGACTTAAAGACCAGAAAGCTTTTGCCAAGCGATGACAAAATCGCTGAGGAATTGGGGGCACCCCTTTTGGCCAAGATGCCCCGCTTCAAGAAATTGCGGCCAAAAGACGATTACAAAGACGAGAAGGTCTACCGGGCCTACTATTATGACCTGGACTCCAACCACCACGTCAACAACGCCCACTATTTGGACTGGATCGTCGACAGCCTTCCCCGGGACTTCGTCAACAGCCATGAGCCGAAAGACCTGGCCATCAAGTTTGAGAAGGAAATTAAATACGGCGATGAAGTTGCCTGCCAGGTTATGCAGGAAACGGAAGACAGCGCTGTCAAGACCTGCCACGCCATTACCCGGCAAGGTGAACTTATGGCACTTTGTGAGGTAAACTGGCAAAAAATGTGCTTTAATAGAGACTGATTCAGTTGTTTTTGTTAATCCATTTTTTAGGAGGACAGTCTTGTGAAAAGTGAATCAAAAGTCAGCAGCAAGCTGGAACTGCGGGAGCTGGTCTTACTGGCCATGGTTATCGCCATCAAAGTGGTTTTAGAGCAGTTTAAGGTTGGGGATGCCACCCTGCAGGTGGGCCTGGGCTTTATCGGCAGCGTCATGCTGGGCTACTTGTTCGGGCCTTGGTGGGGCTTTGCTGGCGGTGCCTTGAGCGACCTGGTTTCATCTGCGATTTTTGGCAACCTGGGCGGCTTCTTTATCGGTTACACCTTGACCGCGGCCTTGGGGCCGATGATCTATGGCTTCTTCTTGTACAAGAAGCCAATTCAAGTTTGGCGGGTTATCGCGTCCGTGATCTGTGTCACGGTGATCTGCAACATCGGCTTGAACACCCTTTGGGTCAGCATGATGTATGGAGCCAACTTCATGGCTGCCCTGTCCAGCCGGATCCTCAAGGAAATGATCACCCCATGGATTCAGATGGTCGTGGTTTGGTTTGTCCTGGAAGGTCTGTCCCGGGTTAAGCTGAGTAGAAAGTTTTAGGAAATAAAAGTTATAGCATGAAGATTTTAAGCATTTCGACGGCAACGAGCGATTTGAGCGTTGCCTTGAATGAAGATGACCAAGTGGTCAGCGAAAAGATCGAGGAAAACCAGCGCAACCACAGCGTTGACCTTGATCCAGACATTGCCAGCCTGCTAGAAGAAAACGGCCTGGCTTTAAAAGATATCGACCGCTTCGCGGTAGCGATCGGGCCTGGTTCATATACCGGTCTCAGAGTCGGCTTGACTACGGCTAAGATGTTTGCCAGCATTTTGAATAAAGAACTGGTTGGGGTCTCAACCTTGCAGGCCCTGGCCCAGAATTTTGCCGGTGAAGATGCCTTGGTTGTAGCAGCATTAGATGCCAGAAACAAGAACTTTTTTGCCGGTGCTTACCGGGGCCGGGAACCTGTGATCGAAGATGGTCACTACCACTTAAGCGAGCTCTTAGAGCAAGTAGCGGCCCTGCCTGACCAAAAGGTGATTTTTGTCGGCAGCGACTTCAGCAAGTACCAGGAAGAAATCGCAGCTGGTCTGGCTGACAAGGACCTGCGCCTGGCTGAAGGAGAAGAGAACCTTCTGCACGCCGGTGCCATTGGCCGCTTGGCGGTAAATGCTCCGGTCCTTGATCCGGACCAGGCCGTGCCGAACTACTTGCGCCGGACGCAGGCTGAGTATGACTGGGCAAAGAAGACCGGCCAGGAATTTGAAGCAGACAGTGCATATGTAGAAGAAGTTTAGACTTATGGGACTATTCTTTAAAGCTGACCTGGTGCAGTTTGTCCCCCGGGCAATCAGCATCAGCGGCCATGAATACTGCTTAAAGAAGGCGGAGGCAGGCGAACTTGCCCGCCTCCTTTTGCTGGAAAAAGAAGTTTATGCCGGCCGCCTGCCCTGGGACGAGGAAGTCTTTGCCGAAGAATTACGCCGCCGGGATTCCTTATACTTGCTCTTGCTTGAGGGGGATTTTTTGGTCGGAGCTATCGGCTGCCGCTTCAGTCTCTCTAAAGCCCACATCACCTTTTTGGCGGTGGTGCCGAAAGAGCAGGGGCAGGGGATCGGGAGCTACCTGGTTCAGACGGTTTTAGACCTGGCCAAGTCGGCTGACCTTAAAGCGGTCACCTTGGAAGTGCGGGTCGAAAACAAGAAGGCCCAAGAGCTCTACCGGCAGCTTGGCTTTGAAGACAATTTTGTCCGCAAGAATTACTACGATAATGATGACCGTCCGGACAGCGACGGTTTGAACATGATCTGCCATCTAAGAAAGAAGAACTGACTGTGAAGGAAAAGAAAGACATTCGCATTTTAGCTTTTGAAAGCTCCTGTGACGAGACTTCGACTGCCGTGGTCAAGAACGGGTCAGAGATCGAAAGCCTGATTGTGGCTACTCAAATCAAGAGCCATGCCCGCTTCGGCGGGGTTGTGCCGGAAGTGGCCAGCCGCCACCATATCGAAGTGATTACCCAGGTTACCCGGGAAGCCTTGGAAGAAGCCAAGGTCAGCTGGGAAGATTTGGATGCTATCGCCGTGACCCACGGGCCTGGCCTGGTTGGGGCCCTTTTGATCGGGATCAACGCGGCCAAGGCGGCTTCCATGGCTACTGGCCTGCCTTTGATTGGGGTTGACCACATCATGGGCCACATTTCAGCTGCCCAGCTGGTTGAACCGATTGAATACCCGGCCCTGGCCCTGCAGGTTTCCGGCGGCCACACTGAAATTGTTTTGCTGAAAGACCCGACTCACTTTGAAATCGTGGGCGATACCCGCGATGACGCGGCCGGGGAAGCTTATGACAAGATCGGCCGGGTCCTGGGCGTCAACTACCCGGCCGGCAAGACGATCGACCAGTGGGCCCACCAGGGCAAGGATACTTTCGGCTTCCCGAGAGCCATGATTGATGAAGACAATTATGACTTCTCCTTCTCAGGCTTGAAGAGTGCCTTTATCAACACTTGCCACCATGCTGACCAATTGGGGCAGGAATTAGACAAGTATGACCTGGCGGCCAGCTTCCAGGCGGCCGTGGTGGACGTTTTGGCTGAAAAGACCATGCGGGCCATCCGGCAGTATCAGCCCAAGACCTTCATCATGGGGGGCGGGGTTGCCGCCAACCTGGGCTTAAGAGAACGGATGAACAAGGAAATCGCCGCTTTGGAAAAGGCGCCGAAGGTTATCCTGCCGCCGCTTAAGCTCTGCGGGGACAACGCGGCCATGATCGGGGCTGCCGCTTACAACCAGTACCTGGCCGGTAATTTTGCTGACTTGACCTTGGACGCGGACCCGTCAATGGAACTGCCTTACGCTGAGGATTACAAGTAAAAAACAAGACGAAAATGCAACAAAAAAGCAAGTCCAGTGACGGACTTGCTTTTACTTTGCCTAAAATTAAAATTCTTCCAGGGCCAGGGAGGCATCTTCCCAGGCCTGGCTAACTTGGCTGATCTTTTCCTGGACAGCGGTCAAGTCTTCCTGCAGAGGCCCCAGCTTGCTGAAGTCGGCGGCGATTGCCGGGTCAGCCATGGCTTCCTGGATCTCTTGCTCTTTTGCTTCCAGTTCTTCCAGGTCTTTTTCCGCCTGGGCGACCTGCCGCTCCAGTTTCCGCTTTTCAGAGTCCCGCTTTTTCTGCTCCTGGTAGGAGAGCTTGTTTTCACTGACTGCCTTGACGACTGGCGCTTCCTGCGCGGCTGCTTCTTGAGCAGCGGCTTCTTCTTTGGCCTTTTCGCTTAAGTAGTAAGTGTAGTTGCCTTCGTAGATCTTGGCCTGGCCGTCTTTAGCGACGACGATCTTGTTGGCCAGTTCGTTGATGAAGTAGCGGTCGTGGGAAACGAAGAGGAGGGTGCCGTCGTAATCGGCCAAAGCTTTTTCCAAAACTTCCTTGGCGTCCAGGTCCAAGTGGTTGGTCGGTTCGTCCATCAAAAGGAAGTTGTTGTGCTCCATGGACAAGACGGTCAGGGTCAAGCGGGCTCTTTGCCCCCCGGACAGCTGGCTGACCTGCTTGTCGATGTCCTTGGCCGTGAACAAAAAGCTGGCCAGGATGGACCGGATGTCTTTTTCGTTCATGTCCTTGTGCCGGTCCCAGATGGTGTCGATCACGGTCTTAGAGTAGTCTAACCCCTGCAGTTCCTGGTCATAGTAGCCGATGTCCAGGCTGGCCCCGTATTTAATAGTCCCGCTCTTAACCGGCAGCTGCTTCATGACCGTCTTTAAAAGGGTGGACTTGCCGATCCCGTTTTGGCCAATGATGGCCACCCGGTCGCCCTTGTTGATCTGGAAGGAGATATCCTTAAGCATGGTCTTGTCCGGATAGCCAACGGCCAGGTCTTTCAAGATCAAGACTTCCTTGCCCGATGGCCGGGCGCTGTCAAACTTGATCCGGACTTTTGACTTGTGCTTTGGCGGGTCGACCAGTTCCATCTTCTCCAGGGCCTTGCGCCGGCTTTGGGCCTGCTTGGTGGTGGAGGCGCGGACGATGTTCTTTTGGATGAACTCTTCTTCGCGCTTGATCTCTTCCTGCTGCTTTTCATAAGCGGCTTCCTGCTGCTGGTCGCGGAGTTCTCTTTGCGCCAGGTACTGGCTGTAGTTGCCTTTAAAGACAGTCAGTTCGCCATGCTGGAGTTCAAAAATCTGCGTGGCCAGGTGGTCTAAGAAGTACTGGTCGTGGGAAACCGTCAGAATGGCGCCTGGATAGTTCTTAAGGAAGGCTTCCAGCCAGTCCAAAGTATCCAGGTCCAAATAGTTGGTCGGTTCGTCCAAAAGCAGGAGTGGGGGCTTCTTCAAAAGCAGCTTGACGAAGCTGAGCCGGGTCTTTTCCCCGCCAGACAGGCTGGCAATCTGCTTGTTCCAAGTCTCTTCCGGGAAGTTGAAGCCGTTGAGCATGCTCTTGATTTCGGCCTGGTAGGTATAGCCGCCGGCTTGTTCAAAATTATACTGGGCCTGGTCCAGACGGCGGAGAAGCTCTTCGTCTTCCGGATGGTCGGCGATGGCGTACTGCAGCTTCTCCAGCTGCTGGCCCTGGTCGATCAAGGGCTGGAAGACCGTCAGCATCTCTTCCCAGATCGACTTCTCTTCGTCAAAGTCGTGCTCCTGGGCGATGTAGCCAAGCTCGATTCCCTTGTTGACGGTAAATTCACCCTGGCTGGCTTCCTGGCGGCCGGTCATAATCTTTAAAAGAGTCGTTTTCCCGGCCCCGTTTGGCCCGACCAGACCGATCCGGGCATTGTTTTCAATTGAAAAGTTTACCTTGCTGAATATAGGAGCAGCTCCAAAGCGTTGCTCCAAATTGTGTCCTTGTGCTATTATCATATTTTTTCACCTTGAAACATTGTACCATGCAAATGCCGGACTGACGGCCCTGGCAATGATTTTCAGCATATTTTTCCTCTCTTTTTCAGCTTTAAAAAGGGGCAAGCTCCTTTAATCAATTTGTGAAAAAGTTTAATGAAAAGGATTTTATGGCAAATATTGTGAAAATACTACTTGTCAAAGACTGGCAAAAATGGGTATCATAGTAGATGATTGATTATAGATTCACATTCACAAAATAAAAACTGGAGGCATCTTTTTTATGAACAACAAATTTAGAATTCCCAAGGCTACTGCCAAAAGATTGCCGCTATATTACCGCTACTTGCTTCTTTTGAATGATGAAGGCAAAGACAAGGTTTCTTCAACTGAACTGGCGGAAGCCGTCCAAGTCGACAGTGCTTCAATCCGCCGGGACTTTTCCTACTTCGGCGCCCTGGGCAAACGGGGCTACGGCTATGACGTCAAGAACCTGCTCAGCTTCTTTAAGAAGATCCTCAACCAGGACACTTTGACCAACGTCGCCCTGGTCGGGGTCGGTAACCTGGGCCACGCTCTTTTGAACTACAACTTCAAGCGCAGCAACAATATCAGAATTTCCTGCGCCTTCGACATCAACCCGGAAATCACCGGCAAGATCACCCAAGGGGTTCCGGTCTACTCAATGGATGAAATGAAGCAGCAGATCGCTGACCAGCAGATCCGGATCGCCATCCTGACTGTTCCCCAGGCTACGGCTCAGAAGACGGCTGATGAAATGATCGAAGCCGGGATCAAGGGGATCATGAACTTTACCCCAATCCGCCTGTCCGCCCCAAACGGGGTCCGGATCCAAAACGTCGACCTGGCTACCGAATTGCAGACCTTGATCTACTTCCTTGACTCTGATGAAATGATCAAGAAGCAATTGGAAGAGCGGAAGAAGGCCATGGACAACACGAATAAATAAGGAAAACAGCACTTTTTAGCACTCGCGACTAAAAAGTGCTATTTTTCTCTTGCCTTTTTGGGAAAAAGGGATTATTATCATAGTTGTAAGTTAGCACTTGATCAAGATGAGTGCTAAAGAATTTCTAAAGACAATTAATTTCAGGAGGGAATAACGTGTTACAACCAATTGGAGATCGCGTGATCGTTGAAGTTAAAGAAGCTGAAGAACAAACCGTTGGTGGCATCGTACTTGCTTCCAACGCTAAGGAAAAGCCAACTCAAGGCAAGGTTGTTGCCGTAGGCGACGGCCTTTACGCGGAAGATGGCAGCAAGCTTCCTATGACCGTCCAAGAGGGCGATGAAGTTTTATACGATAAGTATTCTGGCACCAAGGTCAAGTACGAAGGTAAGGAATACTTAGTCCTTCATGAAAAAGACATTTTGGCAATCGTTAAGTAATTTAAGGAGTGCAAATTAAAAAATGGCAAAAGACATCAAGTTTTCAGAAGACGCAAGACGTTCACTTTTAAACGGGGTTGACAAGCTGGCCAACACGGTCAAGACTACTTTGGGGCCGAAGGGCAGAAATGTCGTTTTGGAACAAAGCTACGGCAACCCAACGATTACCAACGACGGCGTGACGATCGCCAAGGCAATTGAACTGGAAGACCACTACGAAAACATGGGGGCCAAGCTGGTTGCTGAAGCTGCTTCAAAGACCAACGACATCGCCGGTGACGGTACGACTACTGCCACTGTTTTGACCCAAGCTATCGTGCAAGAAGGCATGAAGAACGTGGTTGCCGGTGCCAACCCAGTTGGCATCCGCCGCGGGATCGAAAAGGCTACCCAAGCAGCCGTTGACCAATTGCACAAGAACAGCCACGAAGTTTCCAGCCGGGACCAAATCGCCCAAGTTGCTTCAATTTCAAGTGCTTCAAAGGAAATCGGCGACTTGATCGCTGAAGCCATGGAAAAGGTCGGCAACGACGGCGTCATCACCATTGAAGACTCCCGCGGGATTGAAACTGAACTGAGCGTGGTTGAAGGGATGCAATTCGACCGCGGCTACCTGTCCCAATACATGGTAACTGACAATGACAAGATGGAAGCTGACTTGGAAAACCCATACATCTTGATCACTGACAAGAAGATTTCCAACATCCAAGACATCTTGCCAATGCTGCAGGAAATCGTGCAACAAGGCCGCGCTCTCTTGATCATCGCTGATGACGTGACTGGCGAAGCTTTGCCAACTCTTGTTTTGAACAAGATCCGCGGTACCTTCAACGTTGTTGCCGTTAAGGCTCCTGGCTTCGGCGACCGCCGCAAGGAACAACTGGCCGACATCGCTGCTTTGACTGGCGGTACGGTGATTTCTGAAGACTTGGGTCTGGAACTCAAGGACACCCAGCTTAGCCAATTGGGTCAAGCCCGCCGGGTAACTATCACCAAGGACTCAACTACTATCGTTGACGGCTCTGGCGCTAAGGAAGCCATCCAAGAACGGGTTGACACCATCAGAAAGCAAATCGAAGACACTACTTCCGACTTCGACAAGAAGAAGCTGCAAGAACGTCTGGCCAAGCTGACTGGCGGCGTAGCCGTAATCCACGTCGGCGCTGCTACTGAAACTGAACTCAAGGAACGCCGTTACCGGGTAGAAGACGCCTTGAACGCTACCCGCGCCGCTGTTGACGAAGGCTACGTAGCTGGTGGTGGTACTGCTTTGGTTAACGTTGAAGAAGCTGTTAAGGCAACCAAGGGTGACACTGCTGACGAACAAACCGGGATCAACATCGTGGCCCGCGCCTTGACTGCTCCGGTTCGCCAAATCGCTGAAAATGCCGGTCAAGAAGGCTCAGTCGTTGTTGACCACCTGCGCAAGGTTGACCCGGAAGTCGGCTACAACGCTGCTGAAGACAAGTATGTCAACATGATTGACGAAGGGATCATCGACCCAACCAAGGTGACCCGGTCAGCCCTGCAAAACGCCGCTTCAATCGCCGGCCTCTTGCTGACCACTGAAGCTGTTGTGGCAGAAATTCCGGAAGACAAGCCGGAAGCTGCTCCAGCTCAACCAGGCATGATGTAAAATACTGAAATTTAACACACACAAGAATTACTGTAAGAAGGGTCCAGCTCAAAGCTGGGCTCTTTTTGCGTGCAATGCTGTATAATTGAAAGCATACGATAAGCGAGGGAGTTATTATGCCAAGAAAAGCCACGACTCCAATGATGGAGCAATATTACCAGATTAAAGAGCAATACCCGGATGCCTTTCTCTTCTACCGGGTGGGGGACTTTTACGAACTCTATGAAGATGATGCCGTCAAGGGGTCACAGATTTTAGAGTTAACTCTGACCCACCGGTCAAATAAGTCGGAAAACCCAATTCCTATGGCCGGGGTGCCCCACATGGCGGTTGATTCTTACGTCAACACTTTAGTGGAAAAGGGCTACAAGGTGGCCATCTGCGAGCAACTGGAAGACCCGAAGAAGGCCAAGGGGATGGTCAAGCGGGGGATCATCCAGCTGGTTACGCCTGGCACCAAAATGGCCCAGGGACCAGACGAGAGTCAGGAAAGCAACTACCTAACTAGCGTGGTTGAAAAGGCGGGCGGCTATGGCCTGGCTTACAGTGACCTGTCAACCGGGGAGATTTTTGCTACCCACGTCAAGCACTACACGGAAGTGGTCAACGAACTCTTGTCTTTAAGAACCCGGGAAGTCGTTTTTGCCGGCAACCTTAGTGCCAGCGACCGGGACAGCCTGCAAAAGGCCAACATCACCGTGTCTGAGCCGGCAGAACTGGAAGGCGAGCACGCGGAAATTTCCTATGTCCAGCAGAAACTGACTGACTCTATGGAAAAAGCCGCCGTCCGCCAGCTGGTTGTCTACCTTTTGGCCACGCAAAAGCGGAGCCTGGCCCACCTGCAAGTGGCGGAAAGCTTTGAAATCGGCCAGTACCTGCAGATGGCCAACACAGTCCAGCGGAATCTGGAACTGACCCAGTCAGCCACGACCGGCAAGAAGCAGGGCTCTTTGTTCTGGGTTTTGGACAAGACCACCACGGCCATGGGGGGCCGGCTTTTAAAGCAGTGGCTGAGCCGGCCGCTTCTGTCTTTAGACCGGATTAACCAGCGCCAGCAGATGGTGCAAGCCCTTTTGGACGACTACTTTACCCGGGAAAATATCGTTGACTCCTTGAAGGGAGTCTATGACCTGGAACGATTAAGCGGCCGGGTGGCTTTTGGCAATGTCAATCCCCGCGAACTTTTGCAACTGGCGAAAAGCCTGGAGGCGACCAAGCCGATCATCCAGGCTCTGGTCGAATCGGGCAATCCGGACCTGGAAAAATACGGGCAAGGCATCGACCCACAGAGTGAACTTGCTGAAAGCATCACTAACTGCTTAGTTGACCAGCCGCCGATTTCCGCTAAAGACGGCGGCATTATCCGGGCCGGGGTCAGCGAGGACCTGGACAAGTACAGAGAAGCCATGAATGGGGGAAAAAAGTGGCTGGCCCAGATGGAAATGGAAGAGCGGCAAAGAACTGGGATCGACAATCTGAAGATTGGCTACAACCGGGTCTTTGGCTACTTCATCCAGGTAAGCAAGGGCAATGTCGCTAAAGTACCCCAGGACCGCTACACCAGAAAGCAGACCCTGACTAATGCCGAGCGCTACATTACCCCGGAATTAAAGGAACACGAAAACTTGATCCTGGAAGCTGAGAGCCGGTCAACCGACCTGGAATACGAGCTCTTCAGCCAGCTGAGAGAGGCCGTCAAGGCCCATATCCCGGCCTTACAGGAACTGGGCCGCCAGCTCGCTGCCCTGGACGTCTTCGTGGCCTTTGCCCAGGATGCTGAAGAGAAAAATTACTGCCGGCCAAGTTTTTCCAGCAAAAACGAGATCGCCGTTAAAAACGGCCGCCACCCGGTAGTTGAGGCAGTTTTGCCGGCCGGCTCCTACATCCCTAACGACCTGGTTATGGATGAAGACACCAGTATCTACCTCATCACGGGGCCAAACATGTCTGGTAAGAGCACCTACATGCGGCAGCTGGCCTTGATCGCTATCATGGCCCAGATCGGATCTTTTGTGCCGGCGGACAGCGCCAAGCTGCCAGTTTTTGACCAGGTCTTCACCCGAATCGGGGCCGCTGATGACCTCTATTCCGGCAAGTCCACCTTTATGGTGGAAATGAGCGAGGCCAATGAGGCCCTCCAGCACGCTTCCAGCCGGTCTTTGGTCCTGTTTGACGAAATCGGCCGGGGGACGGCCACTTATGACGGGATGGCCCTGGCCGGGGCGATCATCAAGTACCTGCATGACAAGGTCGGCGCCAAGACCCTTTTTGCCACCCACTACCATGAACTGACTGAACTGGATGAAAGCTTGCCGCACTTAAAGAACATCCACGTCGGAGCAACGGAAGAAAACGGCAAGCTGATCTTTTTGCACAAGATTCTACCAGGACCAGCCGACCAGTCTTACGGGATCCACGTGGCCAAATTGGCTGGCCTGCCGCGGGCTGTTTTAAGAGAAGCCTCCAGCATGCTCAAGCGCCTGGAAGCAGAAGGCGCCCGGGAGATCAACCCAAGCAGCCAGCAGCTGGACCTCTTCAGCCCGGTGGAAGTAGTGGAAGAGAACCCGCTCAAAGAAGAGCAGGAGGAACTGTTAGACGAGATCAGCCAGGTCAACTTGAATGAAAAGACGCCGCTGGAAGTTATGCAGCTGGTAGCTGACTGGCAGCAGGCCTTAAAGGAAGAATAATGGCGAAAATTCATGAACTTTCAGAAAATCTGACCAACCAGATCGCGGCCGGGGAAGTTATCGAGCGGCCGGCCAGCGTGGTCAAGGAACTGGTCGAAAACGCGATCGATGCCCAGGCCAGCCGGATCAGGGTTGAAGTCCAGCATTCAGGCTTAAAGCAGATTTCTGTTCAAGACAACGGCAGCGGGATTGCCCCGGACCAGGTTGACTTGGCCTTTATGCGGCACGCGACCAGCAAGATTCAAGATGAGCATGACTTGTTCAATATCGCGACCTTAGGCTTTAGAGGGGAAGCCTTGGCTTCCATCGCCGCCGTAGCCCATGTGGAAATTTTGACTTCAACTGACGGGCAGACGGCCACCCGGGCAGCTTTTGCCGGCGGGGTGAAAAAGTTCCAGGAAGATGCCGGCAGCGCCAAGGGGACCAAGATCACGGTCGGGGACATTTTTTACAACACTCCGGCCCGGCTGAAGTATCTGAAGAGCCCCAAGACTGAACTCTTGAAGATCGTGGATATTGTCAACCGGATTGCCCTGGGCCACCCGGAAATCAGCCTGACTTTGGCCAGCGATGGGAAAGTCTTGCTCAGAACGCCCGGTAACGGCAACTTGAAGCAGGACGTGGCCAATATTTACGGCCGCAAAGTCGCCGAAAAAATGCTGACGGTGGAAAACGAGGACCCGGACTTTACCCTCTATGGCCTGGTATCAGAAGCAAACTTGACCCGGTCCTCCCGCAACTTTATCTCAATTTTGCTTAACGGCCGCTACATCAAGAACTACCAGCTCTCCAGTGCCCTTTTGGATGGCTATGGCAATAAATTAGGAGGCAAGTATCCGATCGCGGTCTTGGCGATTGAGGCTGATCCCCTCTTAGTCGACGTCAACGTCCACCCGACTAAGGAAGAGGTCCGCCTGTCCAAGGAAAAAGAGCTCAGCCGCTTGATCACCAGTGCCGTGACTGAGGCTTTAATGGATGAGGACGAGGCCAGCCCGCTTTTCCAGCTGACGCCTTTTAAAGACAAGACCCAGCTGGACCAATTGGAATTCAACTTAAAACCAAACGTGGTCGACACCCGCCGGCCAGACGACTTCCAGCTGGAAGTCTCCCAGGTGGCTGAGCCGGAAGGCAAAACAGATAAAATAGATAAAAAAGAAACAGAGAAAGAAAGAGAAACACAAGCAGAGACAAAAGAAGAGACAAAAGAAGAGAAAGAAAAAACTTCTGCTCCGGAATACGTGGACTTAAACCAGGTCAGAGAAGATGACCAGTACGTTTTAACCAAGACCTGGGACCAGCATGTCAAGGAACAGACCGCCCTGCCGCCTTTTGCGGGCGGAGAGGAAAAAAGTGCCAGCCCGGTTATTTCAAAAGGCGACCAGCTGCTAAGCCAGCACCTGCCAGCTCTCCACCTTTTGGGCCAGATGGGGGGATATCTCCTAGCTGAACATGGGGGCGACCTTTACTTGGTTGACCAGGTGGCGGCCAGAAGACGGCTGGAGTATGACCAGATTTTAGCCAGCCTGGAAAAAGAAGAAAACTACCAGCAGGGCTTGCTTGAGCCTTTGGTCTTTGACTTCAGCGTCTATGACTACCAGAAATTAAAAGACCAGCTGCCCCTTTTGCGCCAGCTGGGCCTGGAGATGGAAGACTTTGGCCAAAACACTCTCTTGATGCACTCTTACCCAACTTGGCTGAAAGGCGAAGTCACCGTGCAGGTCAGGGAACTCTTGGACCAGCTCTTGTCCAGCCGGGAAAGCGATGGAAAAAGTCTCTTGAAGCTGGTGGCGGCTAAGGCGGCAGAAAGCAATGTTTCCCGCCGGGTCAATTTAACCGGCGCTGAAGCCGCCGACCTGCTGCTTCGTTTGCAGACGGCCAGCGACCCTTACCGGGATGCCAGCGGCCAGGTCGCCGTCGTCCGCTTGAGCCAGAATGATTTAAGCAAGCTTTTTAAGAAAGGGAAGTGAAAAAACTAGATGTATGAGTATTTTGAGGGCACCATTACCGTGGTTAATCCGGCCTATGTCGTGATTGAAGTGGCCGGGATCGGCTACCGGATCCTGACCCCGACCCCTTATGCCTATAAAGAAGGGGACAAGGCCCGGATCTACGTTGAACAGGTCGTCCGGGAAAACGGGATGACCCTCTACGGCTTCAAGAGCCAGCAGGACAAGGGCCTCTTCAACAAGCTTAATGAAGTTTCCGGGATCGGTCCTAAGTCTGCCCTGGCCATCATGGCCGCTGAAGACAACGGGGCGCTGGCTTCCGCCATTGAAAGCGGCGAAGTTTCCTACCTGACCCGTTTCCCGGGGATCGGCAAGAAGACGGCATCCCAGATCGTCCTGGACTTGCGGGGGAAGATGGGCAACTATGTGGCTGAAAACCTCTTTACCGAAGACGAACCTGTCAAAAGTACTTCCCCGGCCCTGGAAGACGCCCTCCTGGCCCTTGGGGCTTTGGGCTACAGCCAAAAAGAAGTTGACCGGATCAAGCCAAAACTGGAGAAACTGCCGGAAATGTCCGCTGACGAATACATCAAGCGGGGCTTGGGCTTTTTGCTGAAGAAATAGGGGGTAAAGGAAAATGACGGAAGAACATTTGACCAGCCAGGAAGCCGCCGAAGGCGAGGAAGCGGTAGAACTGTCCTTACGGCCCCAGCTGCTCAGCCAGTATATCGGGCAAGGACATGTCAAAAAGGACATGGAAGTCTACATCCAGGCCGCCCGCCAGCGTGACGAGGCCCTGGACCATGTCCTCCTTTATGGCCCGCCAGGTTTAGGTAAAACTACTCTGGCCTTTGTCATTGCCAATGAATTGGGCGTCAATTTAAAAAGCACCAGCGGTCCGGCCATCGAGCGGGCCGGGGACCTGGTGGCTCTTTTAACCGATCTTGAGCCCGGGGATGTCTTGTTTATCGACGAAATCCACCGCCTGGCCAAGCCGGTTGAAGAAGTTCTCTACTCAGCCATGGAAGACTTTTACATCGATATCGTGGTTGGGGAAGGGCAGACGACTCATGCCATCCACCTGCCCCTGCCGCCTTTTACCTTGATCGGGGCAACCACCCTGGCCGGGCAGTTGTCGGCGCCTCTGCGCGACCGCTTCGGGATCGTTGAGCACATGCAGTACTACCAGGTTGAAGACTTGGAAAAAATCATCCTCCGCTCAAGCGAGGTCTTCCACACCAAGATTTCCCCGCAAGCTGCCCACGAACTGGCCCGCCGGTCCCGGGGAACGCCCCGGGTGGCCAACCGCCTTTTAAAACGGGTGCGGGACTTTGCTGAAGTCAAAGGAGAAAAAGAGATCTCCCTGGAAACCACGGCCATGGCCTTAAAGCAGCTGCAAGTTGACAGCGCCGGCTTGGACCAAACAGACCGCAAGCTGCTGAGAACCATGATCTTAAGCTATGGGGGCGGCCCGGTCGGGATCCGGACCCTGGCTTCTAATATCGGGGAAGACCGGGAGACGATTGAGTCCCTGTATGAGCCATATCTTTTGCAAAACGGCTTTATCGTCATGACCCCAAGGGGGCGGGTAGTAACACAGAAGGCCTACCAGCAGCTGAATTTGCCCCTGCCGGGTGAGGAAGAATAGCAAAAAAATCTGGTTTACAGTATAATGTTCGTTAAAGCCTTTTGGCATCTGCCAAAAAGCGGCAAATAAATTTTATGAGGTGGATAATTTGAATACTTTTGCATTAGCCGCAGCCAACAATGGTGCTGGCAGCAGCATCTTCATGCTGGTTATGCTGGCCGTTTTGTTTGGTTTTACTTACTTTACCATGATCAAGCCGCAAAAGAAGCAGCAACAGCAGCGCCAGGAAATGATGAACCAGCTCAAGAAGGGCGACAGCGTGGAAATGGTCGACGGCCTGCGCGGCAAGATCGACTCAATCAACGATGCTGACAAGACTATCGTCTTGGACGCTGATGGCATTTACCTGACCTTCTCCAGACTGGCAGTCAGAACTGTTTTGAAGCAAGCTGACGCCGCAGAAGCAACTGAAGAAGCAAAGCCAGCAGAAGCAAAGGAAGAAGAAAAGACTTCCGCAGCTGAAGAAGCTAAGACTGAAGCTCCAGCAGAAGACAAGGCTGAAGACAAAGACAGTCAAGAATAAACGAACAAAACGTTCCTTCGGGGACGTTTTTGTTTTGCCTGCGCTGATAAATTGCTAAAATAGTTAGTAGTTGATTTTTTCGAGGTACTATAATGAACAATATTCCAACAGTAATGATCCTTTTCGGCGGCAGCGGCGACCTGGCCCACCGCAAGATCTATCCGGCCCTGTTCAATCTCTACCGCCGGAATGTCATTCATGACAATTTTGCCGTTATCGGCACAGCCCGGCGGCCCTGGTCACATGAATACCTGCGCGAGCAGGTGGCCCAGGCTGTCCATGAAAGCTGGGAAGAGGTCGACGAAGCACAGCTGACGGAATTTGCCAGCCACTTTTACTACCAGTCCCACGACGTAACCAACGTTGAACACTATGTGACTTTGAAGCAATTGGCCCAGGAACTGGACGAGCGCTATGAATGCGGCGGCAACCGCATCTTCTACATGGCCATGGCTCCAAGCTTCTTTGGGACGATTGCCGAACACATTGCCGACCAGCACTTGACCGGGACCGGCTTTAACCGCCTGGTGGTTGAAAAGCCATTCGGGACTGACCTGGCCAGCGCGGAAGTCTTGAACCAGCAGATCCGCGGCTCCTTTAACGAAGACCAGGTCTTCCGGATCGACCACTACCTGGGCAAGGAAATGGTGCAGAACATCCTGCCCCTGCGCTTTGGCAACTCCTTGCTCAAGCGGATCTGGAACGCCGACGCGGTTAAGAATGTCCAGGTTACCCTGGCTGAACGGCTGGGCGTTGAAGCCCGGGGCGGCTACTATGACAACTCCGGTGCCCTGCGGGACATGGTCCAGAACCACATCATGCAGATCATCACCCTTTTGGCCATGCCGGAGCCAAAAGACTTGTCTGACAAGGCCATCCACGCGGCAAAAGAAGAACTTTTGGCATCTTTAGTTATCCCAGATGAAAAAGCCGTCAGCGAAAACATCATCCGCGGTCAGTATCTGGGGACGGAAACCACTTTTGAATACGTCAAAGAGCCGAACGTGGCGGAAGATTCCAAGACGGAAACCTACGTGGCTGGCCGCCTGGAATTTAGCAAGGGTCCTTTGGCCGGCGTGCCGGTTTACTTCAGAACTGGCAAGGAAATGCGGGAAAAGAAGACCCGGGTGGACGTAGTCTTTAAGGATGAAGCTGGCCTGTATGGCGATAAGGCTAAGACCAACGTACTGACTATTGAGATTGACCCGGTCAACCAGGTCTACTTCCGCTTAAACGGCAAGACTGTTGCTGGCGGTGACCTCCGCCTTGAAAGATTCCGCTACCGCTACAGCGAAGATGAACAAGCTGAAGTGCCAGATGGCTATGAACGCCTGATCCACGACGTCTTTGTCAATGACTCCACCAACTTTACCAAGTGGGAAGAACTGAAGCAGTATTGGAAATTCGTGGACGCGGTTGAAGCAGCCTGGCAAAAGGCAAACGCCGCGGGCGAAAAGCCGGTCAAGTACCGCCCTTACTGCATGGGGCCGGATACCAGCAAGATCTTCGCGGATCCTGAGGATGGCTGGATTTACAAGTAATGGCCGACATTGACCTTTTGCCCAGGAACGATTTTTCCCGCCGGATCATCCACCTGGACATGGACGCCTTCTACGCTTCAGTTGAGATGCGGGACCGGCCGGAATTGGCGAATAAGGCAGTAGTGATTGCCCGGGACCCCAGGAAAACCGGCGGCCACGGCGTGATTGCCACCGCCAACTACCGGGCCAGAAAGTACGGGGTCGGGTCAGCCATGGCGGCCGCGCAAGCCGTCAAGCTGATTCCAGCTGAAGAATTGGTTTTCGTTGAACCAGATTTCGCGAAGTATCACCGGGTTTCCGGGCAAGTGCATGACTTGATGCATGAACTGACCGACCAGATCGAAAGCGTGGCTCTAGATGAGGCATATATGGACGTGACCCGGAGCAAGATCCCCGGCAAAAGCGCCCTGGAGCTGGCCAGCTATTTGCAAGAGCAGATTTTCCGCCAGCTGCATTTGACCTCGTCTTTCGGGGTCAGCTACAACAAGTTTTTGGCCAAGATGGGGTCAGAATACGCCAAGCCCTTTGGCCGCACTTATATTGCCCCGGACCGGGCCCAGGACTTTTTGGACAGGCAGGAAATCAAGAAATTCCCTGGCATCGGCAAGAAGACCCAGGAGCGGCTGAAAGAAGCGGGCGTTTTGACCGGCCGTGACATCAGAAATTACGGGCTCAGCCGCCTTTTAAAAGACTATAAGAAGTCCGGCTACTACATGGCCCTGCATGCTTACGGCATCGACTTAAGCCCCGTCCAAGCCTCCAGGCAGCGCAAGTCCCTGGGCAAGGAGCGGACTTTTGAGCCGGTGATCTATGACCAGGACCGGGCTGAGGCCTACTTAAAAGACTTCAGCCAGACGGTGGCGGCGGAGTTAAAGGAGAGAAATCTTTTAGCCCGGGTGGTCGTTTTAAAGGTCCGCGACCGCAATTTTAAAACCATTACCCGCCGGCAGCAGGTCCAGCCAACCAGTGACCCGGAAGTCTTTTATCAGCTGGCTAAGGAACTCTTGGCCCGGGAACCGGAATTCCTGGCTGAAGGCATCCGCCTCTTGGGCCTGTCAGCCGGCGAACTTGAAGAAAAACATTATCAGGAAATCAGTCTTTTTGCAGATGAATAGCTAAAAGGCTGATTTTTTGCTAAAATAAAATTTTGAACTCATAAGGCAGAAAGGATCCCGCGATGAACACTTTTGACGAAATTTTCAGTAAGATTAAGCAATATCCAACCATCATCCTCCACCGGCACACCAATCCCGACCCGGACGCTATCGGCTCCCAGGCTGGCCTCGCTAAGAGCCTGCGCCTGCAGTTCCCGGACAAGAAGATTCTCTGCACCGGGGAAAATGACGTCGGTGACCTGGACTGGATCAACACGATGGATGAAGTCAAGGATGAAGACTACCAAGGCGCCCTGGTGATCACGACTGACACGGCCAACACGCCGCGGATCTCTGACCAGCGCTACCGGCTGGGGGACTACCTGATCAAGATTGACCACCACCCGGACGTTGACCCATACGCTGACATGTCTTACGTTGACTCAAAAGCTGCTGCTGCCTGCGAAATCATCGCTGACTTTATCGAAGCAGAAGGCCTGCCCCTTAACCAGGAAATCGCCCTGGCTCTTTACGCCGGCATCATCGGCGACACTGGCCGCTTCATGTACGACGCGACCAGCGCCCACACCTTCGAAGTAGTATCGCGCTTGATGAAGACCGGGATCGACATCTCCCAAATCGCCAGAAACGAAAGCGAAGTTACCTTCCAGCAGGCCAAGCTGCAGAGCCTGGCCCTGGAGAAAATGCAGCTGGATGAAAGCGGTCTGGTCGCTATCGCCGTAATTACCCAGGCAGACTTGAAGGAATTAGGCGTTACCCAGCCGCAAGCTTCAGTCACTGTTTCAACCCCGGGCCGGATCAAAGGGATTCTGACCTGGCTGGTCATCGTGGAAAAAGAAGACGGCACTTACCGGGTTCACTACCGGTCAAAGGGCCCGTACATCCACAAGCTGGCTGAAGCCCACGACGGGGGCGGCCACGAATTGGCCTCAGGGGCAACTGCCCACGACCAGGCGGAAATCGACCAGATTTTCCAGGAATTAGTTGAAGTAACCAAGAAATACAAGGAAGACCATGAATAACATTTTTACTGACAACCGCTTAAGAAGCGAAATCCGCCAGAGCCTGGCCAAGATCGGCTTTACTAAACCGACTCCGGTGCAAGAAAAAGTCATCCCGGCCATGCTGAAAGGCGAAAGCGTGATCGTCCAGGCGGCTACGGGGAGCGGGAAGACCCACGCCTACTTGATCCCGATTTTAAACGCCATTGACGAAGACGCCCGCTATGTCCAGGCCATCGTCACGGCTCCCAGCCGGGAACTGGCTGACCAGCTTTACCGGGTGGCCCGCCAGCTGCGTGATAATTCCGGCTTGAATATCGCCATTGCCCATCTGGCCGGGGGCAGCGACCGGGACCGGCAGATCGCCAGATTTGAGCAGAACAAGCCCCAGCTGGTTATCGCCACTCCGGGCCGGCTTTTGGACTTTGCTGACAAGAAGATCCTGCTTTTGGACCAGGTCAAGAACTTTGTCATCGACGAAGCCGACATGACCCTGGATTTGGGCTTCCTGGCTGACGTGGACAAGATTGCCGCCCGCCTGCCAAAGGACGTGGTCATGTCCGCTTTTTCAGCCACGATTCCGGTCAAGCTGACCAACTTCTTGCGCAAGTACATGGCCAAGCCGGAAGAAATCGTGATCGACAACCCGGCAGTTATTGCTCCAACCATCAAGAACGACCTCTTGGACATCGGCAGCAAGGACAGAAAGAAGATCGTCTACAAGCTTTTGACCATGGGCCAGCCATACCTGGCCCTGGTTTTCGCCAATACCAAGCAGATGGTTGACGAACTGGCTGACTACCTGACTAAGCAAGGGCTCAAGGTGGCCAAGATTCACGGCGGCATTACCGAACGGGAAAGAAAGCGGACCCTGCGGGAAGTCCGGGCCGGCCAGTACCAGTATGTCGTAGCCAGTGACCTGGCTGCCCGGGGGATTGACCTGCCTGGCGTCAGCCTGGTCATCAACTACGAGATTCCCAAGGACCAGGAATTCATCATCCACCGGATCGGCCGGACTGGCCGCAACGGCCTGCCGGGCCACGCGGTGACTTTGGTCAGAGAAGAAGAGATGAACCGGGTTGGGGCCTTGGAGCACATGGGCGTCCACTTTGACTTCGTTGAAATCAAGGACGGGGCACTCGCTCCGCGGACCCACTACCGCCGCCGGGACAACCGGACGGCCTCAAACCGCCAGCTTGACCCCCACATGAAGGGCGTGGTCAAGAAGGTCAAGTCCAAGCGCAAGCCTGGCTACAAGAAGAAGATCAAGCAGGTGATTCAAGAAGACAACCGCAAGAAGCGGAAGATTGAAGCCCGGCATGAAATGCGCCACCAAAAGCGCCTCCGTAAGCGCAAGCGCGAGCAAAACCGTTGACATTTTTTCTCTAAGTAGTAAAATTAGTGACGTTTAAGATATGTTTTCTGTCCAGGCGATTCAAAGAGAGAACCGGCAGCTGGGAAGGGTTTATCACCAGGCAGGAAATGCTCCTTAAAGTGATCAATTTAAGATAATCAAGAGGTAACAAGCATTGTTGCAATCAAGGTGGTACCGCGTCTAGAGCGTCCTTGAAGAAGGCAAACATGCTTGTTTTTTTGTATTTTTAGGAGATTTTGATGAAAAAGTTAAACAGTTCAGAATTTCGGCAAATGTTCCTCGACTTTTTTGCTGAACACGGCCACATGGTCATGCAGTCAGCCAGCCTGATTCCAAAGGATGACCCGACTTTGCTCTGGATCAACTCCGGGGTGGCAACCATGAAGAAGTACTTCGACGGCTCAGTCGTGCCAAAGAACCGCCGGATTACCAGCTCACAAAAGTCAATCAGAACCAACGACATTGAAAACGTCGGCAAGACTGCCCGCCACCAAACCTTGTTTGAAATGCTGGGCAACTTCTCAGTTGGTGACTACTTCAAGGAAGAAGCGATTCCTTGGGCCTGGGAATTTTTGACCAGTCCTGACTGGCTGGACCTGGACAAGGACAAGCTTTACGTGACTGTTTACCCTAAGGATACTGAAGCTCACCGGATCTGGCATGAAGTCGTCGGCCTGCCGGAAAACCACATCGTGCAATTGGAAGACAATTTCTGGGACATCGGTGAAGGCCCATGTGGTCCTGACTCAGAAATCTTCTACGACCGCGGCCAGGAAAACAATGATGTGCCAGAAGATGACCCGGAAAACTACCCAGGCGGGGAAAACGCCCGTTACCTGGAAATCTGGAACATCGTCTTCTCAGAATTCAACCACCTGCCAGACGGCAGCTACGTTGAACAGCCGCACAAGAACATCGATACCGGGATGGGTCTGGAACGTGTCCTGTCTATCCTGCAAGATGCCCCGACCAACTTTGAAACCGACCTCTTCCTGCCAATCATCCACGCTACTGAAGAAATGAGCGCGGGCAAGAAGTACGGCGCAAACAAGGCTGACGACACTTCCTTCAAGATTATCGCTGACCACATCCGGGCCATCTCCTTTGCCATCGGTGACGGGGCCCTGCCAGGCAACAACGGCCGCGGCTACGTTTTGCGCCGGCTTTTGCGGCGGGCAGCCTTGAACGGCCGCAAGCTGGGTATCGACGGAGCTTTCCTGTACAAGCTGGTACCAGTTGTCGGCGACATCATGAAGAGCCACTACCCAGAAGTCAGCGACCAAGCTGAATTCATCAGCAAGGTTGTCAAGAACGAAGAAGACCGCTTCGGCGCAACTTTGGAAGCCGGCTTGACTTTGCTGGACGACTTGATCGACAAGGCCGAAAACAGCGAAGACAAGACCATCTCCGGCAAGGATGCCTTCAAGATGTTCGACACTTACGGCTTCCCATACGAATTGACGGTTGAAGCTGCTGAAGACAAGGGCCTGAAGGTTGACAAGGATGGCTTTGACGCCGAAATGGAAGCGCAGAAGGAACGTGCCCGCAAGGCCCGGGGCAACCTGCAATCCATGGGCTCACAAGACGAAACCTTGATGGAAATCAAGGACAAGAGCGTCTTTGAATACGGGGTCTACGAAGAAGAAAGCCAGCTGGTTGACATCATCGTTGACGACAAGCTGGTGGACAAGGCTGACGGTGAAAAGGCAACCTTGATCTTTGACAAGACGCCATTTTACGCTGAACGGGGCGGCCAGGTGGCTGACCACGGTGACATCTACGACCAAGAAGGCAACCTGGTTGCCCGGGTAGTTGACGTTCAGCACGCGCCTAACGACCAGAACCTGCACTTTGTCGACGTGGTCCTGCCGCTTGTAAAGGGGCAGACCTACAAGCTGAAGATTGACCGCGCCCGCCGGGAAGGCCTGCGCCACTCCCACTCTGCTACCCACCTCTTGCATGCTGCCTTGCGGCAAGTATTGGGTGAACACACTCACCAGGCCGGGTCAGTCGTTGAACCAGACTACTTGAGATTCGACTTTACTTCCCTTGACCCAACCACGCCAAGAGAATTGAAGAACGTTGAAAAGATCGTCAACGAAAAGATCTGGGAAGCAATCCAAGTCAAGACCACGGAAACTGATCCGGAAACCGGTAAGAAGATGGGCGCCTTGGCTCTGTTTGACGGCAAGTACACTGACAAGGTCAGAGTCGTGCAAATGGATGACTTCTCCATCGAATTCTGCGGGGGGACTCACTGCGACAACACCTCCCAAATCGGCGTCTTCAAGATTATTTCTGAACAAGCCATCGGTGCTGGGGTCAGAAGAATTGAAGCCGTAACTTCCAAGCTGGCTTACGAATACTTAGCTGGTCGCTCCGACATCCTGGACCAGATCCAGGCTGAAGTTAAGGCCACTAAGGCTGACGGCATCCAAAGCAAGATTGCCAGCCTGCAAGAAGAACTCAGAAGCGCTGAAAAGCAAAACGCCGCTTACGAAGCCCAAATCAACGCTTCCAAGGCTGGCAAGATCTTTGACCAGGTCAAGACGGTTGGCGACTTGACGGTTATCGCCACGATCGCTGACGTTAAGGGGATGAACGACTTGCGGGAAATCGCTGACCAATGGAAGAGCGAAGGCAAGTCTGACGTCTTGATCCTGGGCGCTAAGTCTGAAGACAAGGCCAATATGCTGATCAGCCTGGGCCAAAAGGCCCTGGACAAGGGCCTGAAGGCCGGTGACTTGATCAAGAGCGTGGCTGCTATCTTTGGTGGTGGCGGCGGCGGCCGGCCAAACATGGCCCAAGCCGGCGGCAAGAAGCCAGAAGGCCTGCAGGATGCCATCGATGCTGCAGTCAGCCAGCTGGACTAATTAGGCTAAAATAATTGAGTTAAGGAAAATTTTTAAGTAGAATAGACAAAAGAGGGGGAATAACAATGAGTTCGCTTGATAAGACGATGCACTTTGATTTTAACCAGAATAAGGGAAAGAACATCCGCGACACTCTGGAAGATGTATACAAGGCCCTGGAAGAAAAGGGCTACAGCCCGATCAACCAAATCGTGGGTTACCTGCTTTCAGGCGACCCAGCGTACATCCCACGCCACAACGACGCCCGGAACCTGATCTTGAAGCACGAACGCGATGAAATCATCGAAGAACTGGTCAAGAGCTACCTGGGCAAGGACAAGTAATGCGCCTGCTGGGTTTGGACGTCGGCTCCAAGACTATCGGGGTGGCCGTCAGTGACCCCTTGGGCATCACCGCCCAGGCCGTGATGACGATCCCGATTGATGAAGACCGGCACAATTTCGGCATGCGGTCTTTAAAGAAGCTGGTCCGCGAATATGACGCGGACGGCTTTGTCCTGGGCCTGCCCAAGAACATGGACGGAACGGCGGGCCGGTCGGTCAGCCGGAGCAAGGCCATGGGCGAGCGCCTGGAGCAGAAGTTTGGCTTGCCAGTCTACTATGACGATGAACGCTTGACGACCGTGGCCTCAGAGCGGATTTTGGTTGAAGAGGCGGGAATGCATGATCGCCGGCAGCGCAAGGAGGTCGTTGACCAAATGGCAGCTGTGTTGATTTTGCAGAACTATTTGGATTTACAGCGAAAGGAATAACTATGGCTTTTGAAGTTAACGCCGAAGATCAAGACAGACAATTGACCTTGATCGATGAAGACGGCAACGAAGAATTATTTGAAGTATTATTTACTTTCCATTCTGACGACAATGACAAGTCCTACATCCTGCTTTACCCGGCAGCTGTAGAAGATGACGACGAAATTGAAGTCCAGGCTTTCAGCTACGATGCCGATGAAGACGGCGACGTAACCAGCAGCGACCTGCACGAAATCACTTCTGACGCTGAATGGGACATGGTTCAAGGGGTGCTCAACACCTTCCTTGAAGATGACCGTTTGAGCGGCGACGATTCTGCAGAATAAGAAAGAAGCGGGTGCTTAGCCCGCTTTTTTTGTTAGGAAATTTTTGGACAAATTACTGAGATGATGAATCATAAAATTTTAGACATTCTGGAATACCAGGAAATTACCAGCCGCCTGGCTGAACAGGCGGTAACGGCCCCGGCTAAGAGCAAAGCCTTGAATCTCCAGCCGGCCAGCGACCGGGAGACGGTCAGCCGGGCCTTAAGTGAAACCAAGGCCCTGGTTGATTTGGACCGGATCAAGGGCCAGCTGCCTTTGACTGACTTTCAAGATGTTGAACCCAGCCTCAAGCGCTTGAAGGTCAAGGCGGACTTAAACGCCCTGGAATTAGGCAATATCCTGCTGATTTTCACCCTGGCCCAGGAAAGCAGCCGCTTTGTAGAAGACGCGGAAGAAAATGAGACCTTGGACCTGGCGGCAATTGAAACTTTGCTGGATGACCTGGAACTGCCGGATGACTTTTACCGGCGCCTGCGGACTTCTCTGACTTATGACGGGGAAGTCCTGGATACCGCTTCAGCTGACCTGGCCCGCCTGCGCCACGGCCGCCTGGCCACGGAAGCAGAAATCAAGGAGAAGATGACCGCCTACACCAAGGGCAAGAACGGACAGTACCTGTCTGAGCAGATCGTGACCATCCGGGATGACCGTTACGTTATCCCGGTCAAGCAGGAATACCGCTATAAGTTCGGCGGGGTAGTCCATGACCAAAGTGCTTCTGGGCAGACCTTGTTCGTTGAACCGGCCGCCATCCTGCCTTTAAACAACCGCCTGCAAAACTTGCTGGCTGAAGAGCGGCAGGAAATCCACCGGGTTCTGCATGAACTGTCTCTGGACGCCAGAGAAGAAATGGAGGCTATCAAGCGGGTGGCCGCGGCTTTAAGCGAATTGGACTTCCTCCAGGCCAAGGCCAAGCTGGCCAAGCAGATGCGGGCCAGCCAGCCGGCTTTGTCTGCTGACCAGTCCTTTAAGCTTCTGGGGGCCCGTCATCCCTTGATCGCTCCAGACAAGGTCGTGGCCAATGACATTGTTTTAGGCCAGGACTTTGACACGATTTTGATCACCGGGCCCAACACGGGTGGTAAGACGATCACTTTGAAGACGGCAGGCTTGCTCCAGCTGATGGCCCAATCCGGCCTCTTCATTCCGGCCAATGAGGGCTCCAGCGTGGCGGTTTTTGACCAAATTTTTGCCGACATCGGGGATGAACAGTCAATCGAGCAGTCGCTGAGTACTTTTTCATCCCATATCAACGACATTGTGGCGATCATGAAGCGGGTCAGCGACCAGAGCCTGGTCTTGATCGACGAAATCGGGGCCGGGACCGACCCGGAAGAAGGGGCCAGCCTGGCCATCTCGATTTTGGACTTCTTCAGAAAGAAGGGGGCCAAGATCATCGTCACGACCCACTACCCGGAACTCAAGCTCTATGGCTATAACAGAGAGCGGACCACCAACGCCTCCATGGAATTTGACATCAAGACCTTGTCGCCGACCTACCGCCTGCAGATGGGGATTCCGGGCCACAGTAACGCCTTTGCCATTGCCCGCCGTTTGGGCATGCGGGAAGACGTGGTAGTCGGGGCTGAGAAGCTGATGAGCAGCGATGATTCTGACATCAACCACATGATCGACGAATTAAACAAGCAGACTAAACTGGCCACGGAAAATAAGCAGAAATTGCAAACCAGCTTGGACCGGGCCAAGCAGCTGGAAAAGAAGCTGCAGGATGCCCTGGACATCTACAACCAGCGGGTCCAAAAGCAGCTGGACTTTGCCCAGGACCGGGCCAACGAAATCGTGGCCAAGAAGCGCAAGAAGGCCGACAAGATTATTGCTGAATTGGAAGAAGCCCGCAAGGAAGGGATGCAGGTCAAGACCAACCAGCTGATGGACGCCAAGGGCGAATTCAACCAGCTGGCCAAGCAGGAGGCCAACCTGGCCAAGAACAAGGTCCTGCAAAAGGAAAAGAAACGCCACCATGTCCAGGTGGGCGACAAGGTCAAGGTCCTGTCTTATGGGCAGACCGGGACGGTGACCAAGAAGCTGGGCGAGCATGACTATGAGGTTTCCTTGGGCCGGATCAAGCTCAAGGTAACCGACAGAGACATCGACAAGCTGGCCGCCGGACAGAAGCAGCAGGCCCAAAGACGGGCCACTTCCGCCTCCCGGTCCAGCCGGGCTCACAGCTCCCTGGATCTTAGAGGGCAGCGCTATGAAGAGGCTATGGTCAATTTGGACCGATACTTTGATACCATCCTTTTGTCCGGCCTCAGCACCGTCACCATTATTCACGGGATCGGGACCGGGGCCATCCGGCAGGGGGTCCAGCAGTACCTCAAGCGCAACAAGCATGTCAAGGCCTACAGCTACGCGCCGGCCAATGAAGGCGGGACCGGGGCCACAATCGTGACCTTAAAGTAGGCAAGTTACTTGCAAAAAGTAAGTAAATCTAGTAAACTTAAAACATCAAGTAGAAAATAATGTTTTTAAGATTAATGATTTGAGGTATTTACATGGTAGATGCAATTACTGACGCAACTTTCGAAGAAGAAACCAAGGATGGCGTAGCTCTGGTTGACTTTTGGGCAACTTGGTGTGGTCCTTGTCGGATGCAGTCACCAGTCATCGAAGCTTTGGCTGAAGAAAGACAAGACGTGCACTTCACCAAGATGGACGTTGATGACAACCCGGAAACGGCCAAGAACTTTGGCATCATGGCCATCCCAACTCTCTTGATCAAGAAGGACGGGCAAGTGGTTGACCGCTTGACTGGCTACACTCCAAAGGAAAAGCTGAACGAAATTCTTGACCAGTACACTGACTAAGAATAGAAAATCAATATAAAAACAAAAATACCAGAGCCTTTTGACTCTGGTATTTTTCATATATTCTTTTACCTTGCCCAATATTCTGGATTATTAGAAGAAGGCAGTGATCTGGACGGTCTGCTTCTTGTCGTCGATGGTGATTTCAGCTTCAGCTGACCGGCCCCGGTTTTGTTCAACCGCTTCAGCGATCATTCCGCTTTCCAGGGAGAATTCCCGGCTGCCGGCGGCCAGGCGGTCGCTGATTGGCTGCCCGCTCAAGGAGAAGATGACTGAGGAGCGGCGCTCCTTAACGATGGTCAAATCGCCGAATTCAGCCATCTTGAAGAATTCGCTTAAGTCTTCGAATTCGCTCAAGGCGTATTTGCGGGTGATCCGCTTGCCGGCCCAGTAGAGAATCGCCGGCGTGTCCCCGCCTAAAATGGTTGGCAACAAGAAGTCGCGGTATAGTTGATTGACAAAGTATACGTGTTCGTTGTGTTCTGACATAATCCTCATCCTTATTCGCTGTTTTCATTCTACCCTAAATATTATAGGATGGTGAAATTTTTTAACAAGTTTTAGAAAAAGGCTAGGAAATCACCAGAAAAAAGAAAAAAATTCTCCAGGACTGAAAAAGCGGTGAAAATAGCAGAAATTACTCTCTTTGTAAGTTCGAAAAGGCTTGAATAAGTGGTAAAATTTCAGTAGAGAGATTTTTTATTTTTTGAAATGATAGGAGCACTATATGACTCAAGTACTATTGTTTGCTACAGATAATCAAAACAAGGTTAAGGAATTGCAGAAGGCTTTTGAAAAGGCTGGTCTGGACATTGAGCTTAAGTCAAATGCAGATTTGGACAACCCGCCATACGTTAACGAAAAGGGCACGACCTTTGAAGCTAATGCTAAGCTGAAGGCGCACGCTTTGGCAGACTACAGCAAGCTGCCAACTCTGGCTGATGACTCAGGCCTGCGGGTTGACAAACTGAATGGCGCTCCTGGCGTTCACTCAGCCCGCTACGGTGGCGAAGCCCACAATGATGCTAGAAACAACGGCAAGCTTTTGGCAGCCTTGGGCGGGGTTCCGCAAGACCAACGCCAAGCCAAGTTTGTCACTACCCTGGTTTTGACCATGCCAGGCCACGAAGACAAGGACTTGGTTGTAACTGGCACTTGCGAAGGTGAAGTTCTGGCAATTCCGCGCGGCAAGGACGGCTTCGGCTACGACCCGCTCTTCTACGTACCAAGCAAGGGCAAGACTTTCGCCGAAATGACCACTGAAGAAAAGAACGAAGTCTCCCACCGGGGCAAGGCAGTCAAGGCTTTGATCGAAGAACTGCCAGCTTGGCTCGCTCAATTCAACTAAGATCAAAAAAATGCTGGGCCGCGGCTCAGCATTTTTAGATCAAGCTTTTTTACTGTTGTTGATGATAACCGGTTCCTGGCCAAATTTCACCTGGTTGACCCGTAAGTATTGCAGGTAGGTCTGCCAGTAGGCCTGGCGGATCTTGCCTTCAAAGCCCGGCTTAACCTGGAAGTGGACCCGGTAGGTGATCGTCTGTCCCTGCTGGCCGACGACCCCGATCTGGGTCGGTCCGCTGACTAGTTTGTCGTGGAGGTCAGTCAGCTTTTCATCAGCCTGGTCAAGCAGGCTGGAAAGCAGCTTGAGGTCGGTGTCCGCATCCAGGTTCATGTCCAAGTTAAGGCCAATCCCGCCGTGGGTCAGGTTTCTGACGATGGAAATCTGCCGGTTGGGGATGAAGATCAAGGTGCCATCAGTGGTGACGATCTGGGTGGTTCTGAGGCCCAGCTGGGTCACGGTCCCGGTTTCAGTCCCGATCTCGACATTGTCGCCGACGTCGTACTGGCCTTCACTGAGGATAAAGAAGCCGTTGACCAGGTCGCTCATAAAGCCTTGGGCGCCAAGGCCGATGGCCAAAGAGAAGATCCCGGCACTGGCAATTAAGGTGCCGACGGGGATGCCCAGGATGGTCAAGATGGAGTAGACATAGAAGAAGACCATGGTGTAGCGGAAGAGGCTGTTCACCAAGGCTGAGATGGTCTGCGACCTTTTGGAGAGGACAAGTTTGTCGTTGTGCTTGTCCAGGTAGCGCTTGATAATTTTCCGGCCAAAATGGGTGACCAGGTAGAAGACCAGGGTCGAAATCAGCAGCTTCCAGAGGATGGTCACGCCGCTGGTAAAAAGCTTGTCGACGTCGATGGAGATGCCGGCAATTTTGAAATCAATATTTTTCATTGAAAAAATGCTCCTTTCAGCTATGCTTAAAGGATAACAGAAAAGCTGGCAAAAACTTCGGAAAATCTTTCGATTGTGTCTAAATCGTTTTCATGCTAGACTTTTTTTAGAAAGGAAAGGGGAAGTAAGCTATGACAATTTCATTTGGCGCTTTAGCCGGTTTGATCGCGGCCATTGCCTTTTTGGTACTGGTCCTGTTCACGATTCCCATGTTGCTTAATGTTTCGAAGACTTTGAAAGAGGCTGAGAAGACAGTCCAATTGACCAATGAATCTATGGCCAAGCTGACTAACGACATGGATGACTTGATGAAGCAGACCGGCGGACTCTTGGAAAAGACCGACGCGCTTTTGCAAGACGTCAATGGCAAGATGGAAACTTTGCAGCCGGTCGTACAGGCCGCCGCTGACCTGGGCCAAAGCGTCTCAGACATCAACGAATCATCCAAGAAGATGATCAACAAGGTTTCCAATGCCCACTTTACCCGGACGGGAATGATCACTTCCGTAATTACGTCAGCTTTTGCCAGACATTTCCGGCGGAAGGGTCAGGATTAAGAAAAGGAGAACAACCATGAGCAAATTTGGTAGCTTTTTATTAGGGGCCGTTTTTGGGGCTGCTGCTGGGGTTGCAGCTGCCAGCCTGATCTCAGACGACAAGATTGAAGAAGTCAAGGACAAGATCAAGAGCAATCCAAACGTTGAAGACTTGAAGGAAAAGTACGACAATGGGACGGAAATCTTGAAGAACCAACTGGCTTCTTTCCCAAAGAACATTGAAGATGATTCTGAACTGAAGGACTTCGACGACATCGTAATCGACGATTCAGCTAACGGCGCCGGCGAACAAGACGCCAGCGACCTCGACAACGCTGAAAAGAGCGAAGAAGGGGAAGAAAAGCCGGAAGAGCCAAGCACGCCGGCTAGTCCAGATCAAGAATAGTGGATATTTTTCACGATAGATTTTGAATAAGCAGAAAAGTGGAACTCGATGCTTTCGGGTTTCACTTTTTTACTAGTTGAGGATAAAGCACCTGACGACAACAAACATGGTCCTTTTTCTGATTTACCTAACGGCAATGTATTTTTCCTTTAAGAAAACAGAAGATCCGTTTGTTTTGAAGCTGAGAAAATACCGGGGGATAATCTTGACCATCCTGCGGCCGCGTTTTTTGCCATTTTTGTCATGAAGGAAGGCTATCATGATTTTCTGAATGTCTACTTGCTGTTGACCGTAATTGGGATATACTACTTGATTCGCGACCTTCGCAAGGCATAATTGTATACAAAAAAGGCTTCTAGAAGAGAGATACTTTTAGAAGCCTTTTTCTGTTTTCAATTTTATTCCTTAACCGGCAGAACCTTCAATTCCTTGCTGGTGTGAGTGAATGGCTTGAAGCCTTCCTTGGTGAGGACCCCGCAGTCTTCGATCCGGACGCCGGCAAAGCCTGGGATGTAGATCCCTGGTTCAATGGAGAAGCACATGCCTTCTTGCAAAACAACATCGTTGCCGTTAGCGATGGACGGGAATTCGTGGACTTCCATCCCGATCCCGTGGCCCAAGCGGTGGATGAAGTATTCACCGTAGCCGGCGTCAGTGATGATCTTGCGGGCTACGCCGTCAAGTTCGCTAGCGGTCATGCCTGGCTTAGCCGCGTCGATGGCTGCTTGCTGGGCAGTCCGGTTGACTTCGTAGATTTCCCGCATCTTGTCAGTTGGTTCCCCGTAAGCAACCGTCCGGCTGGAGTCAGAAGCGTAGCCTTCGTGCATGGTCCCTAAGTCAAAAAGCACCAGTTCGTTTGGCTGCACCGTGTTCATGCTTGGACCTTGGTGCGGGTTGGCCGCGTTCTTGCCGGCCTGGACGATGGTGTCAAAGCTGGTCTGCATCACGCCCTTTTGCAGCTTCAATTGGTATTCAATCTGGCTGACCACGGCCCGTTCGGTAACCCCGTTTCTCAGGGCCTCAAAACCGATCTGGAAGGCAAAGTCAGCTTCTTCCCCGGCCTTGCGCAGCTTGACCAGTTCGCTTTCCGTCTTGAAGAGGCGGATGTGGGCGATGAAGTCAGACAAGTCCTTGGAGAAGTCGGAGTCTGGGAATTGAGCGTGCAGGGCCTGGTAGTGGGCAACCGTCAAGCCGTTCTTTTCGACAGCCCAGTTTTGGTAGTCCTTGGTCCGCTTCTTGATTTCTTCAGCGATCTTGCTCCATGGGTCTTCGCTGTCCAGGTAGCCGACCACGTCCCCGTCCCAAGCGGATGCCTTGGCTTCTTCATAGTTCAAGGCCGGGCAGAAGAGGAAGGGTTCAGCGTCCTTGAAGGCGAAAAGCTTGAAGATTCTTTCTTCAGGATCAGTAATGAAACCCGTGAAATAGTTGATGGTAGTTGGGCTGGAAACGTAGGCCACGTCCATCCCGTTTTCCTGCAGCCAGTTTTGTAATTTGTCTAAATTCATGGCAAAATTCTCCTTACTAATGAAATTAATCACAGTATAGCACTAAAAAAACTGAAAAAATCTGAAAAAATAGCTGTAAGCGATTGCACCAAAAGCGTTCTCATGGTATCATTAAATCAGTAATTAGTATTTAGATAGGTGGGGCTGTTATTATGCATAAGCAAGATGTAACCATTTACGATGTTGCTCGGGAAGCCAAGGTTTCCATGGCCACGGTTTCCCGGGTAGTCAACGGCAACAACAATGTCCGCAAGGAAACCCGTGACCGGGTCATGGAAGTTATCAAGCGTCTGCACTACCAACCAAACGCGGTAGCGCAGGGTCTGGCCTCAAAGCGGACCACAACGGTCGGCTTGATCGTGCCGGACCTGACCAACTTGTACTTTGCCGAATTGTCAAAGGGGATCGACGACATTGCTGTTTTGTACAAGTACAATATCATCATCTCCAGCGTGGAAAACCGCTTGATGAAGGAAGACGCCGTCATTCAAGGCTTGCTCAACAAGCAGGTTGACGGGGTTATTTACATGTCCAACAAGCTGTCTGAAGAAGCAGCGGAAGCCTTCAAGCGGACCGACACGCCAGTCGTTTTGGCCGGGACTGTTTCCGACAACCTGGAATTCCCTTCAGTCAACATCGACTACAAGAAGGCTGACACGGAAGCTTTGAACCTGCTCTTAAACGACGGCAAGAAGAAGTTGGCCTTGATCGTGGGCGACAAGGAAGCTCCGATCAACCGGGACCACCGGATTCCGGCCTTTGAGAAGTTCGTGGCTGACAATGAACTGGAAGGCTGCGAGATTTTTGACAATATCAAGGACTACTCCGACGGCTATAACCTTTACCCGGAACTGGCCAAGAAGGGGATCAACGGGGCCATCATCACCAAGGACGTTTCCTCAGTTGGCCTGCTCAACTCCGCTCTGGACCGCGGGGCTAAGGTGCCGGAAGACTTCGAAATCGTTACGGCCAGCGCGACCCAAATCGCTTCAGTTGTCCGGCCAGCCTTGACCACGATCAAGCAGCCGCTCTACGACTTGGGGGCCGTAGCTATGAGAATGCTGACCAAGCTGATGAACGATGAAGGCCTGGAAGACAAGCACATCGTTTTGCCATATGAACTGATCAAGAAGCAAAGTACCTTGAACAAGTAAGATTTTTCTAAAGAGCCTGCCAAGCGGCGGGCTCTTTTAGTTTCGCCCGGGCAAAGGCGGCTGAACTTTGTGTTACAATCTTTTTATAAGATAATGGGGGGCACAAATGGATCACTTATACGAGCAATTCGACTTGATCGAAGAGATTACCAGAAACGACGGCAGTCAGTACTATGAAATTTCCAACATCGACCAAAACGGCTTCGCGGAACTGGCGGTCAACAACGGCTTAATCAAGAGCGTGCGGATTCTGGTCATCAACATCCCGCGCACCAAGGCGCTGGAAACTTACGAGCAGTACATTAACAAGGCCTACCAGCTGCATACTTTGATGAACGAAGAAGACTGGGAGAACCCGCAATGGGTGGAATGGGACAAACCTAAAGGCCCGGTCAGGGATGCTTATGAAATGGTTTTGAAAGCCAACAAGATCGGCTAGGAGGAAGAAAATGGAAACTTTGCGGATTCTGCATACCAACGACTTGCACTCGCACTTTGAACATTTTCCAAAAATCAGGCGCTATTTGAAGCAGGTGCAAGAAACGGCGGCTGCCGACCAGGTTTTGACTTTTGACGCCGGCGACTTCATGGACCGGTCCCATCCCTTGTCTGATGCCACGGAAGGCCAGGCCAACATCCGCTTGATGAACGACTTTCACTATGACGCTATCACGATCGGCAACAATGAGGGGATTTCCAACCCGCATGCCGTTTTGGAGCGGCTTTTTGACCACGCCAACTTCCCGGTCCTCTTGTCAAACCTCAGAGAAGAAGATGAAAGCTGGCCGGCCTGGGCCAATGACTACAAGATTATCAAGACCAAAAAGGGCACCCGGCTGGCGCTAGTGGGTCTGACGGCCGCTTATCCAATGACATACGGGCCCAACCACTGGCAGATCAAGATGCTGGGCGAGACCATGGACCGGGTCCTGCCAGAAATTGCCGGCCAGTATGACTGCTTGATTTTGCTGACGCACGTGGGCCTCAGAATGGACCAGTGGCTGGCCAAGCACTACCCGGAAATCGACCTGATCGTGGGCGGGCACAGCCACACTCTTTTGGAGAAAGGGGTCAAGGAAGGCCACACCTGGATCACCCAGACGGGCAAGTGGGGCAATTATGTCGGCGACATCAGCCTGGAAATCGGCGATGACCACAAGATAGTTTCCATTAAACCAACTACCGTGCCGGTAGCTGATTTGCCAAGCCAGGCGGGCGATGAAGCAGAAATTGCCGCCTTATATGAAGAGGGGCAGAAGATGCTGCAGAGCCGGCAGGTGGCGGATTTACCAGAGAAGTTCAAGGATGACAAGCTGGCCGCGATCGACGTCTCCCTGGAAGCGATCGCTGACTTTGCCGGCACCGACCTGGCCATGCTGAGCACCGGCCTCTTTTTGACGCCATTTAAGCGCGGCCTCATCAACCAGTTTGACCTCCAGCATGCCCTGCCGCACCCGATGCATGTCGTCCGGACTACCCTTTTAGGCCGAGACTTGTGGCGGCTGGTCATGGAAGTGGAAAAGAACCGGCACTTTTTGGAACATTATCCTCTGGTGGGGATGAGCTTTAGAGGGAAGATTTTTGGCCAGGTCTACTACAAGGGGATCAAGTATGACCGAATGACCAGGAACGTTTTCGTCAACGGGCAGTTGCTGGATCCGGCGGAAGAATACCAGATCGCGGTTTTGGACCACTATGTCTTGATCCCGTTTTTCCCGACTTTAGCCATTGTCGGTGAAAATGAATTCCTCTTCCCGCAGTTTTTAAGGGAAGTCGTGGGCGACTACTTAGGCCGCAAATATCCTGTGAAAAAAGAAGGTGAATTTAGTGAGGAAAGAGCAGAAAGAGCCGAAAAAAGATAAAGAGAAAAAGATAAAAGAAGTTAGAGGGCAAAAAGAGCAGAAAACAGAGACAGCTGAAGCTAAGCCTCTCCACCCCCTGGCAGAGGTGGTAGTTGCTGGTGAAAAGGTCGTGATCAATCAGCGCGAATACCGCCTGTTAGTCAACCAGCGGGATGCTTTAGACCGGGAAGTCTTGAAGCAAAAATACGATCCATACCTGGACCAGTATGATTATCTGGTCGGGGATGTATCCAGCGACCACCTCCGCCTCAGGGGCTTTTACAATGACTATGTCAAGACATCCATTGACCGGAAAAAGTCGACGATTGTTGACTACTTGACTGAATACTGCAACCCAGGCGCGCCTTATTTTATCCTGGAATCCCTCCAGCCAAGCCGCAAGCCCCGGCCGACCCAGCGCCGGCGGCCAGCCAGAAAGCGGCCGAAGAACAAGGCAGCTTTTAGCGAAAGAAAGGTCAAGGATGGCCGGCCCAAGAAGGGCAGCTATGCTGAAAGCCGCAAGAAGAACCGCCACCACCAGGCCTTTGTGATTAGAAAGAAGAAGTCGTGAAAGATTACCGCTTATTTTTGATTGATTTGGACGGGACCATTTACCGGGGCAAGGAAACCATTGAATCCGGCGTCCGCTTTGTCAAGCGTCTGGATGAGGCAGGACTTGATTACTTATTTTTGACCAACAACACGACCCGGACGCCCCAGATGGTAGCTGACAAACTGGCCGGGCACGGAGTTGAGACGGATGTTTCCAAGATCTATACGCCCAGCATGGCCACGGCCAGCTATATTTTGGAAAAAGAGGTCAAAAGGCCAATCGGTGTCTACATCATTGGCCAAATTGGCCTTTGGAAGGAGATCCTGGACCGGCCGGAATTCTATTATGACGAGGAAAATCCTGACTATGTGATCGTGGGGATGGACACGGATTTGACCTACCACAAGCTTATGGTGGCTACCCGCTGCATTCACCGGGGAGCGGTCTTTATCGGCACCAATTCTGACCAGAACCTGCCAGTGGGCAAGGAACTGCGGCCAGGCAACGGTTCAATTTGCGCGGCCTTGGAAGTTGCCTCTGGGCAAAAGCCGCTTTTTATCGGCAAGCCGGAAGCCATTATTGTCAACCGGGCCCTGGACTTGGCCGGGGTCAAGGCGGAAGAGGCCTTGATTGTCGGTGACAATTACCCAACTGACATTATGGCCGGAATCAACAGCGGAGTGGACACCCTCTTGACCTTGACCGGGGTGACGCAAAAGGCGGACCTGGCCGGCCTCACTCCGCCGACTTATTTAGTGAACGATTTGGATGAATTTAGCCTATGAAAAAATTCCTGAGCAAGCTGAGCCAGCCCCTTTTCCATTTCTTTTTCGCGGTCTCCAGCGCCGTCGTTGGCGCGATCGTAGTCAGCTGGCCCCTGCTTTTGCTTTTTACCTTGCTGGAGAAGACTTACCAAACGGTCAATTTGACCGTGGGCCAGGTCATGAGCAACTATAACCAGCTTCTGCTTTACTTAGTCTGGCCTGGTCAGACCAAGCTGCAGATGAGCAACCTGCCGACTTCGGCTTCAGCGGCTGCTCACTTTGCCGATGTCAAAAATCTCTTTATACTGGCCGAGCTGGTTTTCTTGTTGTGCTTGGCTCTCAGCAGCTATTTCCGCAATTACAAGAAGCCGCTTAAATTAAGCCAGACCCAGGCCCTGCTCTTGATGCTGCTGCCGGTCGTGGTCATGCCTTTTGCCTTGACCGACTTTGACAGTTTCTTCCGGGTCTTTCATACTTTCTTTTTCCGCAACGACAACTGGCTTTTTGACCCGGCGACTGACCCGGTCATCAACATCTTGACGGAAGGCTTCTTTGCCTCCTGCTTTGCCGTTGGCGGGGCGATTTACGAGCTTTACCTGGCCCGCTTTTTGCTGAAAAAGTAGCTGGAAAATATTTAAACAGAATTTTGACCAAAAAAATAAGGACCGGCTGGTCCTTATTTTTTTGCTTTGTTTTATTTCCCAAATTGTTGCTCGCGCCGCATAGTGAGCTTTTTCTTCAAGGCCACGACCAGGATTGGCACGACTGAAACCAGGATGATACCGATCACGATCAAGGAGAAGTGGTCCTTGACGACCGGGAAGTTGCCGAAGAAGTAGCCGATGCCGGTGAAGAGGGCAGTCCAGAGCAGGCCACCCAGGATGTTGTAGATGACGAAGGTCCGGTAGTGCATCTTGCTGCCCCCGGAGATGAAGGGCACGAAGGTCCGGATGAAGGGGATGAAACGGCCGATCACGATGGTGATGGAGCCATGTCTTTCAAAGAACTTCTCCGCTGCCAGCCGGTTGTTTTCATTGATCAGCTTGTTGAACCAGCTGTGCTTGGCTCCGGAAGTGACTGACCACTTGCCGATTTCGTAGTTGATGCTGTCACCGATAATGGCGGCAGCGGCGGCAATAAGATAGAGCAGCCAGACATTTAAACCGTATTTCGGGTTGGCGGCCATGGCGGCTGCCGCGAAGATCAAGGAGTCACCTGGCAGGAAGGGGAAGATGACCAAACCGGTTTCGATAAAGATGATGGCAAAAATGATCCAGTAGGTACCTGCCCCAAAGTTGTTGACAATGGTGACCAGGTGGTCATCGATGTGCAGGATAAAATCAATCAATGGCATGTGTTAACCTCAGTTATTAGTTCTTATCTCTTATTTTTTCTTTTTCTACTAAATACTAGTTGAGTGAATGGTCAGGCTCTTTTCCGGGAAGAGGTCATGCATGATCGCGTTGACCGCAATCTGGGCTTCCCCAAAACCGATCCCGATAACTGGCACCCGGCCCGGGTAGCCGCAGGAGTCGCCAATGGCATAGATGCCAGGCACGCTGGTCTGCATGGACCGGTCAACGGAAATGAGTCCTTGATCCAGGTCAACTCCCCACTTGCTAACGAAGCGGTTGTCGGCCCGAAAGCCGTAGGCGACTAAGATTTGGTCAAAAGTTTCTTGGATGACTTCATCTCCGCCGACCTTTTTCAAGGAAATTTGCAGCTGATTATTTTCAACCTGCATGCTCTTTGGCAGGTAGGGGGTCTTCAAGGTCACCTTTTGGTCAGCTTTCAAGTTTTCCACGCTGCTTTCCATGCCCCGGAACTGGTCACGCCGGTGAACGAGGGTGACGTCAGCAATCTGGGAAAGTTCCTGGGCCCAGTCTAAGGCCGTGTCTCCGCCGCCAAAGATGCCGATCTTCTGGCCAGCGAAGAGGTCAGGCTTTTTGAAAAAGTAGTGGATGTGGTCTTCTGCCTCCGGGGTTGCCTTGAGGGGGAACTTTTTGGCCTTGAAGGCGCCATTGCCAGTGGCCACGATAATGCTGCGGACCTGGTATTCGCCATCGATCACAAATTCGTCAGTTTTCTCCAGCTGGCTGACCTTGTGGCCAGTGACCAGGTCCTGGTCGGTTAAGTTGGCTAAGAGGCGCTTGGTTAAGTCAGCCGCGGTGATTTCATTGAAGACAGGGATGTCCAGGATCTTCTTGAAGGGGTAGAGCATTTCCGGCTGGCCACCAGGTTCGTTCAAGGATTCAAGGATAACCGTCTTTAAGCCATGCAGGCGGGCGAAGTAGGCCGCGAAAAGGCCGACTGGTCCAGCGCCAATCACGGCAAGATCATATTGTTTGATAAGCGAGATCTCCTTTCGAAAATATACTAAAACAACTTTACCATAGAATGCCGGCAAAATTAATTAAGAAGCGAAACGAAAAAAGTAAAAAACTTGTTACAGAATTTTAAAGCCGAAAAAGGCAAAAATCGAACTATCTTTTCCAGGAAAAGATTATTTTTCCGTGAAAAGCAGAAAAGTGGAATATAAGTAGAAAACTGTCAATCACAACTCTGCCGGGTGGGCCAAGCATAAAACGAATGAAAAAGCAAATTTGACGAATCGGAAAAAGCTAGTATACTAATATTTGTTGCCGCGTGAGACAAGCAAGTCTCGCGGAGGCAAAAAGAAAATATCGAAAACTTGTTGACAAAAAAGAAACAAGCGAGTAAGATGTAAAACGTTGCGTCACTAAGACGCAAGTTGGTACTTTGAAAACTGAACAAAGTTTCGCAGTGTGCGGGTCAAACATTGTTTGATCCAAACAAATAAGCGAAGTCAATTCGCAAGCAAATAATCTGGAGCAGATTTTAAAAGCTCAA
>Ga0214925_100090_pt1 | contig 85646 bp, 77 predicted proteins | sample Stichaenrichment_FD_168299 | JGI IMG/M metagenome (GOLD analysis project Ga0214925, IMG submission 168299) | Xylose enriched microbial communities from anaerobic bioreactor in Madison, Wisconsin, United States - 63SRT | ecosystem: Engineered > Bioreactor > Anaerobic > Unclassified | place: USA... | reverse complement strand
ATGGTTAAAATCAGGGGATAAAATCCCGATTTTATTCAGAAAAAAAGGTTTATCGAGAAATCAAATTTTGATTTCTTCGATAAACCTTTTTTGAAAGCTATGATTTACGACTTAAGTCACAGCCTCTCTCTTAAATTCTGGAGAGGAGGGCAATAGCGAAATTCGCTATGTCTATCCTGGCCTGATCTCCAGTCTAATGATTATTTGTCATCGGTTTGTTTTCTTTTCAGACCAAACAGACTTAATAGACTCAGTATCATCAAGCCAAGAACTCCAGCAGTTCTGGCTTGCTCTGATTGTTCATTGGTTTGTGGTAATTGACCGGTAGCAGATTGCCCCTTCTGCTGACCGGTTGTAGTTTCACCGGAAGTTGCTACTGAATGCGACAACTGAGTGCTGGTTACTGCTGTTGTTGAACCCGCAACAGGTGTGTTTGTCTTAGTAACCCCAGTGCTGTGACCAGCAGATTGGCTGATACCTTGACTGGCTTCGGGTTTAGTTGCAGTTACGTTTTGATTGGTAGCTGTTTCGGTTTCAGTCTCAGTTATTGTTGGCGTCTGTGTTGGGACGGTACCCGGCTGTGTCGATTCATCAATCGTTGGGGATTGATTATCCGTGTTAGTAGGGTTACTGGTATCGCCGGGTTGAATAGTATTCCCACCGTTGGTGCTGTTTGCGGTATAGGTGACGTAGCCTGCATCACCGGGCTTAGCCTTTGGTCCATTGATAGTAATCGTGCCATCCGGGTTAACTGTCGCACTCACCATAGACTTATCAGCTGTATAGCCATCGATTGTTGGAACGGGAACAGTGACAGTTTCACCAACTTTACCAGTGACGTTGGTAGCCGTTTGAGGCCCTTGATTACTTGGAATGGTAACATCGACCGTAACTTGGTTGCCAGTATAGACAATCGTAATATCCGTGGCGTTTGTTGGTGCATCAGTAATCATTGGATATTCAGCTGCAACACTAGTTTGATCTGGTGTATAACCCGTGATGGTTGGAGCTGTCATGGCTGTATACCAATCTATTGGGGTATATGCATTAGTTGGCTTACCAGTAGCAGCATTCACAGTTTGAACCCAGTTAACGGTTTGGACCACGTCTGGTGAAACGGTCTTGCCATTTTTATCAACGAAGTGGATCGTCCGCGTTGTAGTAGTATGGTTGAAACTTTCAGCAGGTGAGATTGGCAATGTCCAGGTTTGATCCTTTGCGGTGTCAGTATCAAATTGTTTTGGTGCTGAACTTAAGATTTGTTCAATGGTAGTACCAACCGTATTGGAAGTGATACTGTAGCCATTAGGAATCAGAGCTAAGATGGCGTTAGTGTCATAGTCAATCTTACTATTTGAAGCACCAGTCGTTGTCCACGTCTTGTCGCCAACTTTTACGATCATGGTTTGCGTCTCGGCTGAGTAGGTGATGGTGATATCGTTGGCATTTTCCGGATTATCAGTGATCATTGGATAATCTTCGGCAATGTCAGTCGTTTCGGTTTTATATCCCGCAACCGTTGGAACAGTCACGCTGGTATACCAATCTACTGGGGCATAGGCATTGGTTGGTTCACCTGTAGTAGCGTTTACAGTCTGAACCCAGTTAACAGTTTGAACCACGTCTGGTGAGACGGTCTTACCAGTGCTATCAACAAAGTGGATTGTCCGCGTTGTTGTAGTGTGGTTGAAGCTTTCAGCAGGTGAAATTTCTAAAGTCCAAGTTTGATCATGTTTGGAATCCTTATCAAATTTAGCCGGTGCTGATTTGAGCGCGTCTTCGATAGTAGTTGCTGATTGGTTGCTACCGATACTGTAGCCATCTGGAATCAAAGCTAAAATGGCCTGGGTATCGTAGTTGATATCGGTGTTGGATTTACCAGTGGTGGTCCAAGTCTTGTTGCCAACCTTCACAATCATGGTTTGCGTATCAGTTTCGTAGGTAACGGTGATGTCCTTAGCGTTTGCTGGTGCGTCGGTAATCATTGGGTAGTCTTCGGCAATGTTAGTCGTATCAGCCGTATAACCATCAATGGTAGGAATAGGCGCGCTAGTATACCAATCTATTGGTCGGTACGCATCTGTCGGCTCGCCAGTAGCAGCGTTGACGGTTTGCACCCAATTGACAGTTTGCACCACGTCAGGTGAGACGGTCTGGCCGTTTTCATCAACAAAGTGAATGGTCCGCGTCGTAGTGGTATGGTTTAAGCTTTCAGCAGGTGAAATTGGCAGCGTCCAAGTTTGATCCTTTGCGGTGTCATGATCGAAGGTGGTTGGCGCACTACCACCCACCAGAGCATTAACTAGGCCACCTTGTTTCAAGGCATTGGCGAAGTCTTTTGTCGATGCATAACCACTAACGGTGTAGCCCTTAGGAATAAGGGCAATGATTGCATCTGCATCATAGCTGATGGCACTATCTGAAGGACCAGTAGTCGTCCAAGTCTTGTCGCCAACCTTCACAACCATCGTTTGGGTATCGGCTGTGTAAGTAACGGTGATATCATCAGCGTTTGTTGGCGCATCGGTAATCATTGGGTAGTCTTCGGCAATGTTACTGGTATTAGGTGTATACCCGGCAATTGTGGGAGCAGGCACGCTGGTGTACCAATCCATTGGAGAATAAGCACTATTTTCTGGATCAGTAGTTGCGTCGTTAGTCCGAATCCAGTTCACGGTTTGAACAACGTCTGGTGAGACGGTCTTACCAGTGCTATCAACGAAATGGATTGTTCTCGTTGTTGTGGTGTGACTAAAGTCTTCAGCAGGTGAAACATTTAACGTCCAGCTTTGATCTTTGGTCGTATCACTATCAAATTGCTTTGGTGCTGAATTTAAGAGTTGTTCGATGGTCGTACTGCCATTATCAGTGTTAATCGTATAGTTATCAGGAATCAAGGCTAGGATTGCCTTTGCGTCATAAGTAATATTGCTACCTGAAAGCCCAGTGGTGGTCCAAGTCTTGTCGCCAACTTTGACGATCATGGTTTGGGTAGCGCCTTGCTCATTCATAGAGTAAGTGACGTAACCGGCATCGCCAGTCTTTGCGCTGGGCGAATTTACGGTAATGTTGCCATCTGCTTGAACAGTCGCAGTCACCTGATTTTTATCAGGAGTGTAGCCGGCAATTGTAGGAACAGCTATATGGAGAACGTCTCCTACGTGGCCCCTAATATTATTCACAATCTGGTACCCTAAGTTAGAAGGAATCGTCACGGCCGCCGTAACTGGATTGCCAACATAGTTTAGCGCTATCGTATTTTCGCCACCAGCAGTCAAGGTGATGAACTGAGGTGAGAGGGTATAGCCTTTAACTGCGGGAACGGTATATGCAGCAGAAACGGCATTGCCCTTATTATTGGTTGTTGGTTTGGTAGTACCTTCTTGATAGAACGCAATCACTTGTCCTGGAGTACCGTTGATACCTGACTGAGCAACATTGGGCATATTACTGGTAATGTTTAGCTTGGCATCCGCTGGAACGTAAGTATACTTGTTGATTGTGACGCTATAAGCGGCTTTTGAAGACATGGTAGCTGCTGTAACGCCCAATACAAAGTTGTTCCCGATTTGACTGTCATTAATCTTCTGACTATAAGTTTTAACGATTCGGTTATTACCATCAACAATGTTAGTAACTAACTGTTTTGTATCTGCTTTGTAGGCGACGTCAAATGTATAGTTTAAACTGCCACTTGATGATTTCTTTGGCAGGACAATTCCGGTATCATAAACACCACCGGTAGCTTGACTACTGTTTGCACCTGATTGGTAAATTACCCAGTTAGTTGCCTGAGGAAATGAATTACCATCCACAGTATGAGGTGAATAACCAACTGCGTCAGTTGAAATAATGTAACTGATAGTTCCTTCAGCACTTGTTACAAGGCCCATTGAACTTCCATTTGAGCCCTTAGTTAGTGCATCGTTAGTTGAAATTGGTTGAAAAGCAACGGCCATGCCGTCACCACCGAGCCAGCTGCCCATGGTGCTATCCCACTTAACGTTTACCGTGGCATTTAAGCTAAAGTCAGTATTGAAGTCAACTGCGTCTTTAGCCACGATCGCGCCGTTTTGAACGTAAGTAGGATCGGTGGGGTTAGTTAAATCTGCAGTATTGCCGTTGATTTGGGGTACAGTGGTCCCGTTACTACCGCCAGCAACAAAGTTCTTAGCAACGTCTTCACCTGAAACTTCAGTTGGGGTATCGTTGCTGCTACCAGTATTATGTGGATCCGTTGAAGCCGCACCCGATTTGTCGGTGGTGGTAACGGTTGGTCCTACAGAGTGTGTGGATGTTTCTGGTTTCGGAACAGGTGCCGGCGTTGGAGCCGTCACAGGTGCTGCTTGTGGAACCGGTTGGTTGCCCGTGTCAACAGCTAAAGTACCTGCATTTGGCTGTGCTGGCTGGTCTACATTTTGATCTGCAACAGGAGTACCTGTCGACTGATTACCCGTGTTATCGGATGACAAAGTGGTTGTTCCGTTTTGAGAGTCTGTGTTAGCTGGTTGTTCGGCTGAGTTAGTTTGACTAATGGTGGAGGCAGGGTCATTAATCGTTTTTTCTGCCGCATTGGCGTTGGTCGTTATTACGAATGAAACGCCAGTAAGGGTAGCCATAGTAATACCCATAGCTACCCAACTTTTACCTCTTTTATAAAGCTTTACGTGATGCTTTTTATCAATAAATGGTGATCTCATATTATTTTTTGACATAGTAAATCCCCTACTCCTTTTGTATAATCCCACGTTACAATAACAAATTAATAATATTTTACCCTCCATTGTTGATAATATCATAAAGCACATTTAAAGTAATTAAAAACACTTATGAAAAATAAGTTTATGTTTGTAGGCTTATACATTAACGTTTTCGGTTGATTTTCACGAACATGACGAATGGAATCTTTAATAAATCTTTCACAATAAATTAATGATAATGGTTGTATTTTAACTGTGGTTGCTGTTTACATGGAAAATACTCGCTTTAGATAGTAAAAGAGGATCAATTCAGTTAAAGCCAACTCACGTCAAAAAAGCGAATCGTTAACGATTAAAGCCATTTTGCACATTAGCTTTCTCAAAGTACTTTTTACTTAAAAAAGTTGTGCCTTCGCAAATTAGTGGTATATTAATCTTGATAGTAATTTATCAAGCAGTAAGTGGCTGTGATCTCTTCAAGGGGCTCACAGCCATTTACTTTAAAAGAAGTCGGTTTGATTGAAATAAGGTATTAAATCCTCAATAATAAGGTTATTAAATGAGAAATGAGGTCACATCATGAAAGTGATTAACGTGGAATTAGCGGTTAAACCGGGACAGCAGACGGCATACGAAGCCTTCATTGACAAATTGGTTCAGGGGTCACGTAACGAAGCTGGTAATGTGAGTTATGATCATTTTAAGAAACTTGGTAGTGATACAGATTATGAGATTATTGAGCACTGGCAGGATGCAGATGCCGTAGCCTTTCACAACGATACACCGCATTTTCAAGCATTTTTGAGCGGGGTCGGTGACTTTCTGACGGCTGACCCAGTAATTATTCGCATGGATTATAATGAATAGCATGTTCGTCTAAAACAAAATGACTCCAAGGTGCCTTAGTGGCAACTTGAAGTCATTTTTTGATTACGAGAATTCTTCGGTTATTTTGGTTCGGGGATGACTGCTCAGATAATTACGAATCTGTTCACCTAATTGTTGTGCCACGTTAGCCGTTGCGGCCATTTGTTGGGGAGTAATGCGATTAACGTGCAGGCCGCCAATAATAAAGGCGTTGTTCTGTAAAACCGGTGCGATAATTTTAGCAATCCGTTCGGTGAGGACGCCTTCTTGGTGATGGTGTCCTGGCCGACTTGGCAACGCAATTGTCCGTGTGGTTTGATGGGGGCTAACAATGGTCACAACACCATAATGTGGGACGTCACCGCCAGTAATTTCTAACAGGACATCTTGATTTTCGCGGGATAGTTTCGCACTCATTTCAAAACCTGCTTGAGCTACCTTGAATACTTTCTCAGGCATGATGTTCCACCTGTCTGTTGGCTTTCTTAGCAGCCGTTAACCCTTGCCAACGAGAGCTATAATCGTTGCTCAAGTGTAAATGATCTAACAATTTCATCGTATTGTGATCGATTAGATCGTCAATTGTTTGAGGATTGTTATAGAAGGCGGGAATCGGTGGAATAATGTCCACTCCCATCCGCGAAAGTTTAAGCATGTTTTCGAGGTGAATTTGGTTGAAGGGGGATTCACGAGGCACCAACAGTAGTGGTCGGCGTTCCTTTAGGGTGACGTCAGCTGCTCGAGCAATCAAATTATCAGCTAACCCGGTTGCGATACCAGCTACGGTTTTCATACTAGCCGGGACGATGACCATGCCGTCGTGTTGAAAACTGCCACTGGCAATTGATGCGCCCATATCACGATCGTCGTAGACCACGTCAGCTAACTCTCGAACTTCTTTTTCAGTGTAGCCAGTATTTTCAACGGCTAAGTTTTCCTTAGCCCACCGACTCATGACTAAGTGAGTTTCGACACTAGGATCTTGGGCTAGTGCCTCGAGCAAACGGATACCGTAGATTGTTCCAGAAGCGCCAGTAATGCCAACAACAATTTTCTTCATCTAAATTCCTCCTTGATCAACCAAAACTCATGTTACTTTAAATAATCTCGCCAATTTGGCATTTCTTTGAAGCCGGCTCGCTTGAATTCGTGCTTCATGGTGTATGGCACGGTACCATCCAAGACCAGTTTTGACGACATCCCACGAACCCGGATACGAGCGGGATCGTATTCTGGCAGTTCAGAAGGGTCTAGTGGGTGATTCCGCATGCCTTCGAGCACCATAATGTCACGATCTGCTTGGAAACGGGTGTTGATCGTCCACATAACGTCATTCCAATCGAAAATGTCCACATCGTCATCAACTAAAATAACGGTTTTTAATTCTTTAAATGCTGAGAATGCCAGAAGTGCGGCCTGACGTTGAATGCCTTCGTCAGCTTCGTCGTCTTTATGAATCTGCATAATGGTCATGAGCTTGCCACCACCAGCTGGTGCATTATAAACGTTCTTCACTTTTCCTGGAATAGCGCGGTCAACTAAGCTTAAAATGGAAGCTTCAGTTGGAATGCCAGCCATCGAAACGTGTTCTTCTGACGGGCCAATGGTCGTTTGAACGATTGGGTTATCCTTCCGGTGGGTGACCGCTTTGATTTTAACCACGTTCACCGCTGGATTGGCGGTGCCATTATAACCTGGAAATTCCGGCATGGCATAGCCAGTATTAGTATTGATATCTTCCTGCATTTTTTCATTGGGTAAGATCTCAGCTTCAATGACCCATTCTGAGCGGGCAATCGCTTTAGCGTCCACCGTGATGCCTTGAACAACGTCCACGGACTGATTTCGTAACGCACCAGCAACTTGCAGTTCGTTGTAGCCAAGCGGTGTGGTCGGCGGCTCGAAAGTCGCACCAATGGTAATAGCAGGGTCCAAACCAATGTTGATGGTGATTGGCATTGGTTTGTTTTCTGCTTCGTATTGCTTCAAGAACGCACCAATGTGACGGCCACCAGGCATAATGTACATACCAATGGTGTCGCGGTCTTCTAGAACCATCCGGTGAATCGTGACGTCTTCTTTATCACCAGCTGGACTGTGACCATAAACGACACCCATGGTGATGTAGGGACCCGCATCTTCTGGCGTGTTGGTTGGCGCAGCCAGAAGTTTACGAATATCGAAATCAGGGTCACTGGCTAAATGAACGACTTCTTGAGCGGGTGCTTCTTCACGTGTCACATCGACTGGCTTAACCGGATGAGACACAGCATCGTTTAGCATTTGACCCAAAGTGTGGTAGTCATGATGCAAAATCTGGCCAACCCGTTTTCGGGAAGCTTGCAGGCCAATCAGTACCCGAGAATTGGGAAAACCTTTGACGTTATTGAACATCATGGTTGGACCTTCTTGAGTCGGACGCTGAACGGTACCACCAGCGCCAATGTAGCGGTAAACACCAGCTAAATCGGCGTTAGGGTCAATTTCCTTATTGGTTTCATGATATTGTCCTGGAATTGATTTCATCTCATCTAGCACTTTACGTAAGTCATATTTGTCTGACATCGTTCATTCCTCCGTTTCCTTATACTTAAATTATATGAGGAGTGAAGAGGTGGAACAATTCAGAATAGATGACTGAGTATGCCGAATTGGAATAGTCGGTGAATAATAAAGGAGCGCCCGTTTATTTCTGCTGAATGAAGGTCCAAAAGCTGTCGCTGGCATGACTGTGAGTCCCAGTTTTACGTAGAAATGCCAGTTGGGAACTGACAGTAGGCGTTAATTTAATGGCGGTTAAATCCGGATAATCTGTAAGGTCAACGGTCTTTTTCATCATGATGGATAAGCCGAACCCGCGGCTGATCATGCCAAGAATCAAGTCAATTCGCTGACCCTTATAGGTGATTTTGGGGGTTATTCCAGTTTCATTAAAAAGTTGTTGGATGGGTTGATAGGTATAGGTAGACTCGCCCAGTAGCAGTAAATCACTGTCAGCAAGGTCAGCTGCTTCAAGAGTCGTTTGATTGGCCAGAGGTGATGATTTAGGTAAAACCACGTAAAATTCATCCGTTTCACTAACGCAAGATTCAACGTTTAGAGTTGATTTAGCGAATAATCGGGTAAAAACAATGTCAGCAGTGTCATTGCTTAGCGCACGTTCTACGGCATCGTTTTCAATTTCGGTCATTTGCAAGTTCACTTCCGGATGAAGACGATGGTAACTAGCGATTTGATTGAACGCCCGATATCCTGAAATAGAGGGAATCGTCATGAGTTTAAGAGACTCATTTTGTTTGGTAATGGTAGCACTAAGATCGTTTGCAGCGACCAGAACGGCTTGCACTTTTGGGAGTAACTCCTGTCCCATGACGGTCAGTTGAACTTGATGATGTGCTCTAGAGAAGAGGGTGACACCCCACTCTTTTTCAAGGGATAAGATTTGTTTCGAAACGGTTGCTTGTGTGGTATATAGCTGTTCGGCGGCTTCAGTATAGCTTCGGGTAGCTGCTACGGTGACGAAAGCCTGCAGTTTTTGAGTTTCCACTTAAATACCTCCAAGATATTAATGAATGATTATATTCTATCACGCTGAAAATTAAGAGGTTGATATCATTCTATTTAGAAATTAATCTAAATAGTTTAACACTTTGTAATTGTAACATGTTATAATCTATTTAGAAATTAATCAAAATAGATTGGATTGATGTACATGGCGATAAGTGAAACGTTGAAAGCAATTTCGGATCCGGTGCGTCGACAGATTTTGGAGTTGCTAAAAACGAAACCGTATGCTGCGGGTGAGATTGCAGCCCATTTTGATTTGAAGCAGGCAACGGTTTCCTACCATTTAAAGTTGCTTAAACAAGCAGGGCTGATTACGGAACGAAAAGAGAAGAACTATATTTACTACGATTTGAATGCCAGTGTTTTTGAAGACGTGCTGACGTGGATATACGGTTTAGGAAAGGGAGGTCACGATGATGAAAAGTAAATGGAAGTCTTTATTGGTAACGAGTTTAGTTATTCTAGCCCCAATATTGTATGGTGTAAGCGTCTATAATCAGCTACCAGCTCGGATGGTGACGCACTGGGGATTCAATGATCAGCCTAACGGATGGATGACAAGACCGATGGTAGTCTTTGGACTGCCTTGTTTGATGTTACTGATTCATTTGGTGGCAGTTGGCGCAACTTATCACGCTAGTGCAAAGGGACGGCCAGCACCACGGATGGAACGGGTTGTCGCTTGGATTTTTCCAGTTATCACAATCGTGGCCTACACCATTACAATCCGGTATGGATTAGGCAAGACCGTTGATATTCGACTGTGGACGGTGATCATGGTGGCTGCCATTCTTATTTTCATCGGTAACTATTTGCCAACAGTTCCGTTGGAAAGTGTGAAAAAGAGCGGTTTTCATCCCGGAAAGGTTGATGGCCAAAGTGACTTACGTTCAATCGGTTATTGCTTGGTTCTATTTGGTGTTTTGACGCTGTTGAGCCTGTTCTTTCCGCCAATGGTGACGGTGATCGTTTTAGTTTTCTTCATTGTTAGTCTGCTGATTTTGATGCTGATGAGTTGCCGTAAGTCTGTCAGGTAATCATCATTGTAATAAAATGATATTAATGAATGATCGTGAAATCAAAATAGCCACGAAGCAACCTGAAGAGTTGTTCCGTGGCTATTAGTGTACTATTTTGTATAATCCATTTCTTTTGTTTCCTTAGTAGTTGCTAAAGCTAAGAATGAAACGAATGCCATTAATGCGAGGTAAACACCAACCGCATGAATGCCCCATTGGCCAACCAGCCAAGAAGCAATCGTTGGTGCGAAGGCAGCGCCTAAGATAGCAGAAGCGTTATAAGCAATGCCGGCACCTGAATAACGAGTGGCAGTTGGGAAGAGTTCTGGTAACAAGGCTGCCACAGGGCCGTAAACAACGCCCATTGCGAGGAAGCCAGCAACTAAGAAGAATAAGCTACCGAATAAGTTATGCTGACCGTTCAAGAAGAATGGGAAGGCAATAGCAAAGGCCACGATGAGGCCAGTACCAAGCATCAGCACTTTCTTACGACCAAATTTATCCGCCATGATTGATGAGTAAAGGATCATTGCACCAAAGACGATGATGGATCCCATTAAGAGCAATAACCATTCTTTGTTAGAGAAGCCTAATGCAGTAGTGGCGTAGCTTAATGACCAAGTAGATAATAGGAAGAAAAAGGTGTAAGAAACGGACATGGTCAAAGTACCTTGCAAAACTTGACGCCAGTTTTTACGGAATACTTGAACCAGTGGTGCTTTGGTAACAGTTTGTTTTTCCTGAGCCATCCGGAAGAGGGGTGTTTCTTGCATCCGACGGCGAACCCACAAACCAACAACCACAAGAACAGCGGATGCAAGGAAAGGAACGCGCCAGCCAAAGGCAGCCATCTGAGTTGGTGTCAGAACCGTTTCAAGGATGTAATAGAGGCCGTTGCACAAGAAGAAACCGATTGGGGCACCTAATTCTGGGAAGGCACCGAAGAGGGCCCGCTTATTCTTAGGTGCGTTTTCAGTTGCAACTAAAACGGCACCTGACCATTCACCACCAAGACCAATGCCTTGGATGAAACGGCAGAGGCAGAGTAGAACGATGGAGGCCATACCAAGTGAGGCGTATCCTGGCAAAAAACCAATGAGGACGGTAGAAACACCCATCAATAATAGCGAAACCACCAGTGAACGTTTGCGGCCCAATTTATCACCAAAGTGGCCGAAAATCAGGGAACCCAATGGGCGAGCGACGAAAGCCACACCAAAGGTTAAAAGACTCAGAATCATGGCAATGGTTGGGGTTACTTCTGGGAAGAAAATCTTTGGAAAGTAAGTCGCCGCAGCGGTGCCATAAGCGTAAAAATCAAAGAATTCAATGGCAGTACCAATCATTGACGCTAAAATAACGGTTTTTACTGGATCTCTTTCGAGAGTGGTACTAGTAGCACTTGTTAACGCTGGTGTTGTATTTTCCATATGTATGTCACTCCAGTTTCTTAAATTTAGGTGATTAATTCATTGACAATATGTGTTGTGATTCCTTTCTGCAGATTTCCATAAAAAAATCGGGGATGGCTAGTTGATAAGAATTAGGCGACCTCGACTTTAGAGAATATTGAAACTATAACAGAGTGAAAATTAAAAGTAAATGGCAAATTGATTAAAAATTTAATTATTTTATTAGAAGAGGATCATTTGTGAATATAAAAAGCAGCTCGTCTTAGGGATAGGGAGGCGAGTTGCTTAAATATCGTCTCAGCGAGAATGCTGAAAGATTATGATTCAGTCAATGCTCCAAACTGGGACAGTAGTTTGGAAACGTCAACTAGCCAATCCATGCTAGAAACAGTATCAACGTAAGAGGTCACTGTATGGGGGGAGTAGCACAGATTAGTAAAATGAAAGAGAAGTAGCAGGCTACTACTGTCTTTAAGTAATCAATCCACTGAATTGATTACGCCTGCATTTTATCAATTTTTAATTTTACCTGCAAACAAAAGCACTTGATTTTTTCAAGCTATTTTTTGGACATTTCACTTAAATTAAGTAAAATATAGTTTGCCAGAGGTATTCAGTAATGTATATTGAATTCTTGTGACCAGCAAAGAGAGAAAGTGAAAATGATGCTCAAAAAAATAGTTATGACTAGCATTGTTCTGATTCTGACCATGCTAAGTCTCAGTAGGGTTGCCCTCGGGGCGTCTCCCTGTCGTGAATCCGTGGCGTTTTGAAACTAACCAAGCAACCGTCCAAATCAAAGTGGGGACGTACTATTCCCAAGTTTGGACACGAGCGATCAATGCGTGGAATGCTAAAAAAGTGTTTAAATTTAAAATCGTTTCAGGTCCTGCTCAAATCACCATTATTCCAGCTCAAAGTAACGAAGCATCTTTGATTAAGGAAAATTTTGTCGGCGTGGCTTACGTTGACCATGATAATACCAAACGAATTGTCAGCGTGAAGCTTCACTTGGTTCACACCTTACTGAAAAGTAACGGGTATACCACTAGCCAGCGAGTGAACGTGGCGGAACATGAGTTAGGTCACGCAATGGGGTTAGCACATAATCCTAGTAAACAAAGTGTGATGTATAAATCGACGCGGTATGTCAGCGTCCAGCCGGTTGATGTGAAGAACGTTCGAGATCTGTACAGTATTCCTGCAAACCAGTACTTTATTAATTCACCAGCAATTACTACAAGTACTGCCAACAAAGATCTGATTACGAATCAAGTGGGGGATCGTTTATTTAAATCACCCTTTGAATCAGAGACGGTGGTACCGGTACTAGTGAGTGGTAGTGATAGTCATTGATAGATAGGTAATTGAGTATACTAGAGAGTCCAGTCGTTGGGCTCTTTTTTAATTTGAATGCGTCTATGAATAGACATAACAATGATATACTGAAATCATTATTAAAACGGAGGAGAAATCAAAATGACACAAAAACCATTAGCGGATTACGAAAAAGATATTCCGGCCGTAGCAGAAATATTGGCTGGAGAACCAGCACTGCAACAATTTTTCAATGACTTAACGCCTGGGTATCAGCGGGAGTGGGCGCGGTTTATTTTCGGTGCAAAAGCCGAAGCAACGAAGGCTCGGCACGTTGAAGTGATGAAGACGGTTTTTAAGGCTGGGTATAAATCTAAGCGAGCTTATGATTCGCGGCTGAAAAAGTAACAGAATGAAGAACTTCAAATCAATTGAAGTTCTTTTTTTGACCAATAAAAATAATTAATGAAAAAGAATTTCTATTTCCAGAACGACACGAGATGTCAGGTACAAGTGATATAACTATTAGTATAAAGTATTAGAAAGGTGGGAGTTGTTATGCAGATAAATTGTTCTTAAAACGACATTACCTGTTGTACGTGAGTGATACCGTTATAAACGTAAAATAAATCTATTTGGGAAGGTTGGGTTTTTAATGAAAAAATATTTGTTTAAGCGAGTAAGTATGATGATATTAGGTGTGGCCACTTTATTTGCAGCATTGGCTGTCACACCAACTGTCGGGAATGCCAGCACTAAGTTACGTTCATATTCGAATATTAAGGATGCTTCGTACACAGTGAATCAAAAAGCGACGGTCTATACGAATGGCAAACTAAGTCATAAAAAAGGGACCATGAAGTCATTTGGTAAAGTGGTTACAGGTTATTATGCTGCACACATAACCAAAAATGGTAAAAAGACGGTATATTACAAATTTGAAACAGCAAATGGAAAAACGGGTTGGGCTTGGCATGGTTATTTCAAAAAGTTTACACCGAAAGAAAAATTTAGTGTCGCTAAGTATAATGCCGACTTGTTAAATGAAATTAATTCTCTTCGTAAGAAGAATGCGCAACTGCCGTTAAAGGTTGATGCTAATCTCCAAAGTAAAATTGCAGTTCCTGAAGCTAATAAATTTGCAAAAAATCCAAGTAACTTTGTGTCTCAGAAAAACTTTCAGGCAGGAATTTTAGCAAAGAAATTAGGTCTATCCCTAGATCAAGAATTATGGGGAGCTGGAAGTTACCTCTATAATACTAACAAGGAAGCGGCAACTAAAAATCTGCAATTATGGTTAAAAGATGACGGTTTTGATGTCACTTGGAACAACTATGAGGTGGTTGGTATTAGTACTGTTCATTCAGGTAGTAAAAATTACACGGTGCTTGAGTTAAATTAGAATGAAAGGGAGTCATTAGTTATAAAATATTCCAACTGGTTGTATAAGGGGCAAGTCAGGAATAAGTACGCTTTAGGTGCGTTGTAAACTAAAAGGGCTAACCATTATTTCATTACAGGATTACATCAAGCAGTGCATTCGGTAGGAATTCCGGATGCACTGCTTTTATGTTGGACAACTTATGTACTTGCGATTCCCCTTTGATTGGCCACGGAGAGGTGCTTCTTAGATGCTTTGATTGAGTCGATGAGTCATGACCAAAGGAAAGGTGTATTATCAACGAACTTTTTTAGTTGTCTTTTTTTGGAAGTGAGTGTATACTCACTGGTGAGTAATCAATCACTTACCTTGAACGGAGGAATCAAAATGGCGGATGCAATTATTGATTTGAAACACTTAGTTAAAAGGTTTGGCAAGCAAACCGTTTTGAAGGATGTTAATTTAGCGGTTATGCCCAAACAAATCGTGGGTTTAATCGGCCCATCAGGCGCTGGTAAATCAACGGTTATCAAAACAGCGTTGGGCATGGAAGTCGCGGATGGCGGCAGCGCAACGGTCTTTGGTCAGGTGATGCCTAACCGAAAGCTGCTATCGCGGATTGGGTATATGGCTCAAACGGATGCACTATATGATTCGCTGTCGGGTCGAGAAAATCTTAAATTTTTTGCTCAAATGAAAGGCATCAAGAAATCTGAAATAAAGATTTCAATTGATCACGTCGCGAAAGTGGTTGACCTGCAGGATGACCTGGACAAACGGGTGAGTGGCTATTCTGGGGGGATGATGCGGCGATTGTCACTGTCGATTGCACTATTAGGGAACCCTGAGCTGTTAGTTTTGGATGAACCAACTGTCGGTATTGATCCAGCTTTACGCCGTCAAATTTGGCGAGAACTGGGTAGTATTCGTGATGAAGGTCGCAGCATCCTGATTACCACCCACGTGATGGATGAAGCAGAACTGACTGATAAGGTAGCGTTATTACTGGGCGGCAAAGTGATTGCCTTTGATGAACCAGTAGTCCTTAAAACTCAATATAGAGTGGATTCGATTGAAGACGTGTTCTTAAAAGCGGAAGGTGAATTACAATGAGAACATTTGCAATTATGAAACGGGTTTTAACTGAGATGATCCGTGATAAACGGTCATTAGCGTTGATGTTTCTGGCACCAATCCTAGTGTTGTGGTTAATGAGTGTTATTTTTACCGCTAACTCCACTACAAACGTAGAAGTAGGAACCGTTGGTGTTACTTCCAGTGTTTCGACTAATTTAGATCAAGTTAAGCATGTCACCGTTCATCATTACACAAATGAAGCAAACGCTAAGAAAGCAATGAAGGATGACAAAATCGATGCTATTATCCATAAAACCGATAATGATTATAGTTTGACGTACGCCAATACCGATTCCAGCAAGACTTCGGCTGTAAAAATGGCGTTTAAATCAGCGCTAACGCAAACTAATATTGATCAAATGAAGTCACAGTTGGGTGTTGCTCAAAAGACCATTGGTAAGTTGCAAGCAACGTTGCCAGTTCAGGCTCAAAGACAGCTACAGAGTCAAATGCCAACTCAAAAAAAGGCGACTACTCCGCAAATTACCAATCACTATGTTTACGGTGATTCCAGTACTGGCTTCTTTGATAAAATGCTACCAGTTTTAATGGGCTTCTTTGTTTTCTTCTTCGTTTTCCTAATTTCAGGTATGGCACTCTTAAAAGAACGGACTAGCGGCACACTATCTCGGCTATTAGCAACGTCAGTTAGACGATCAGAAATTGTCTTTGGCTACATGGCCAGTTATGGTATTTTAGCAATTTTCCAAACGATTCTCATTGTCATGGCCACGATTTGGTTGCTGGGAGTGGAAGTTGTGGGCAGTGTGATCAGTATTATTGTGATTAATCTAATATTAGCGTTGGTTGCGCTGGCATTTGGAATTCTATTGTCGACTTTTGCCAACTCTGAATTCCAGATGATGCAGTTCATTCCAATCCTCATCATTCCCCAAATCTTTTTCTCCGGTATCATTCCCATGGATTCCATGGCCAGCTGGATTCAAGATATTTCCTATATTATTCCGATCAAGTATTCCGGTGATGCTGTGACCGGCATTATGATGCAAGGTAAGAGCCTGTTTTCCTTCGGGCTTGACATTGGTGTATTGCTTATCTTCTTAGTTGTGCTAACCTTTTTAAATGTAAGAGGTCTCAAGCGCTATCGTAAAGTATAGGGGGAATCAGATTGAAAGAAGAAATTTCTGCCAGTTACCGTGACTGGTTAAACGGACAAGATATGCCTAAGGGTAAACGTTCAGCGATGTTATCAGCGTTGGAATTGTTCTCTAAACAAGGTTACGATGGCACTTCTACCATGGCGATTGCCCAACGTGCGGGAATCAGCCAGGCGACGATTTTTAAGTATTTCAAAACCAAGGATGATCTATTACAAGCTATTTTGGAACCCATGATCAAAAACTTGCTGCCTGAATATCGGGAAGATTTCTTGGCTGATATTCCTGAAACCACGACGTTAAGACAAACCGTTCGTTTTCTCATCCGTGATCGATATGCCTTTTTGAAGCAAAACAAAGAGGTGGTCATGATTTTCTTCACGCAGGTGATGACCAACTCTGATACAAGAACAACGTTTAATCATTTTATCAGTGAAACGGCATCAATGTTTATCGATTATGTTTATGACACTCTTAAAAAGAGCGGTGATTTACAAGCCGGTTTGACGCCGGCAGCCGTTTTACGGACGATTGCTGGTCAACTGATGATTTATTTTCTTCAGCGTCAAATTGTACTGCCTGATATGACAGTTGATGAAGATGCCGATTTGCAAACCATTGAGGATTTGATTGTGCGAGCGTTGAGTAAGAAATAAAAAAGGTTGTACCATAAGTCTATATTGGTGAGTATTTAGCCAGTTTCTTGACTAAAACACATTCTAAAATTTACTTTAGTCCGCTACTTGAATGTAGCCTTAACTGGTCCACAACTCAGATTCCGGCCATATAACACGCAAAAACGGCATCCCGACAAGAAACATCGGAATGCCGCTTTTGCGTGTTATATTCTGGAATCTACCAAGTTGTGTCACACCTTTTTTAATCCTGTTCCTTAATCGTAATATCTGCCGACTTAGGATTACGTTGTAAGAGCAAAGCTGCAGCAACACCACCAATAACAACAATAATTGCAGAACCAATTGCTACAGCCGTCATACCGTTATCATAAGCTTTGATGACGATTTGCTGGAAATCATGTGCAAATGGTGCGTGACTTACTCGACTGGAAAAGGCAATCCCATGCCCTGAAAATGGACCGGCATCGATGAGTGCTTTTTTAAGGCCGCTTAGTGCCTGAACAGGGAGGTTTAGTGAAGAAAGATGACCATTCAAGTAAGTTTCGTATTGATTATCCTGAATCAACCCTAGACCAACCACGCCGATGGTAGTTCCTAGTTGACGGAACACGTTTAGCAGGCCCGAAGCCATGCCCATTTCATTTGCCTGAATCCCTTCCATACCAGCTGTGTTTAGTAGCGGGTTGACCATCCCGTTAGTAATTCCCATAAGGACCATGCCAGGCCAGAGATCAACAAAGCTGACTGTCGGACTGATTGCGCGCGCCATGAGCCAAAAGCCTAAACCGCCAATGAAAAGGCTGATACTGATCATCCACTTCTTCGAATATCGGGCACTTAGAATACCAACGATTGGACCGAGAATCAGTGACCAGACACTAATAGTTAATTGCCGCAAACCAGTTTGGGTGGCTGAATAACCGATGTAATTTTGCATCAGTGCGGTTAAGAAGGTGTTGTACGCGTAGATACCAGAGCCTAAAGCGAAGGCGACAATTACCACGCCAATAAAATGGGGTTTCTTAAACATACTAAGGTTGACCATTGGATCCTTGATCTTAGCTTCAGCGATAATAAAAATAATCATCACAATGAGACCACCGACGAGCCAGCCGCTGACACGAAGATCCGTCCAGTTCCAATGTGGATGGCCTTCTTTGACGATCAATCCGTAAATAATAGCAAATAACCCAGCTGCTGAGAGCAGCATCCCAAGTAGGTCGACTTTTTGATTCTTGCCGTAACTCGGGGTTTCCTTCACGTAAATCACGGTCAGGATTACCGCAAGGATGCCGAAGGGGACGTTCACGTAGAAAATGGCTGGCCAACTGAAATGCTCTACTAGGTAACCACCAATCAATGGTCCAGAGGCGGATGAGACACCGATAATTGATCCGAGGATGCCAAGGGCTAACCCGCGATCTTTACCCTCAAAGTTAGAAGCGACCAGCGCCATTGATAATGACATCATGCCGGCGCCACCGATGGCTTGAACACCTCGACCAATATCCAAAATTAAGAGACTAGAAGCCATACCGTTGACGGCTGAAGCTAATACGAATAAGACTAATGAACCTAAGAAGATTTTCTTTCTACCATACATGTCGCCCAGTTTGGACATGATCATGAGGGTGACAGCATATACTAGGGTATAGGCGTTTAAAACCCATTGTAAATCGGTAAAAGTGGTATTGAAGTCACGAACCATGGTTGGTAATGCAACGTTGACTACCGTTACGTCTAGCAATCCCATGAAGACACCAAGCCCCATGGCCGCCAGGGCGATCCATTGTTTGACACTAGTTTTTTGAGTCATTTTTTTACTCCTTATTTTGAATTTCTACTAAATATTTAGTGATCCAGGTTTGCTTAGCCTGACAAATGGTAATACTCAGCTCGATTGAACGAATACCAGCATGAATAGCTTCTTTGTTACTTTTATCTTCTGTTAATAACTGTAATAAGTGCTGATGAACATCGTTATAGATATTGAGATCTTCCTGAACTTTATTCGCGTAATCCTGTAAAATTTGCCGTTGCTCTTTTGTATCAACCGCAAACAAACCACGGAACTTAAATCGGTAAATAGACTCGTTACGGGCATTATCTGGTACCGGCTGTTGCATCAATTCATAGAAATGCGTTTTACCAGCTTCAGTGATACGCGCAAGTTTCTTATTTCGTGGATCCTTTGGTTCTACGATATAGATAATCTCGCCTTCGTCTGCCAATTTTGAAAGCAGCGGATACATGACACCGTTTGAAAGTTTGCGCCGGGGAACCAGCGCGCTGCCTAAGACATCCCGTAGTTTGTAACCCGACATGTCACGGGACATGAGCATGCCAAGGACTAGTAATTCGTACATAATACCTCCTATAGGTCAGAGCGACTTATCGAGTATAGGTCGTATAGACATATGATGCAAGAAAAACTTTTAAGTGGAACAATATTTCATTGAAGGAATTACTTGTTAATATTGCAATAAACAATCATTCCAAAAATATATAAAAATTTCTTTATAAAGAGAATTTTAATTAAAATATTGGCCCATTCGTGTTATCATATTAGACAAGTAAAGGTTTGAATTTGTATGTATATTGTTTCACAAAAGGTCCTTGCAATCGGGCAATCATGATTACTTTTATTTGCTCAATGAATCTTGCTGAGACCGTTAGAAAGGGTGAATAAACAGATGAAAAAGTTTGTGGCACTTGTTGGTACCAATACTGTTAAATCAACTAATCGTAAGTTATTGAAGTATATGCAAAAGCGGTACGCGGAAGACGCTGAGATTGAAGTTGTTGAGCTGAAGGGTTTGCCGATTTTTAAAAAAACCGAAGAAGTTTTCATTCCGCAACAAGCACGCGACATTGCTGAAAAAATCGATGCGTCTGATGGTGTGATTATCGGGACGCCAGAATACGATCATTCCATTCCAGCACTGTTATCCAGCGCGTTAGCTTGGCTGTCTTATGGTATTCATCCATTAATGGATAAACCTGTGATGATTGTTGGAACGTCATATGGGACTTTGGGAGCTTCTAGAGCCCAAGCCCAGTTACGCCAGATTTTGGATTCTCCTGAATTAAAGGCTACTGTTTTACCTAGTTCCGAATTTTTACTAGGGCACTCACTGCAGGCTTTTGATGAAAATGGCGATTTAGTTTCAGCCACTGAGTCACAGAAGCTAGATGGTTTATTCGATGACTTTTTGGAATTTGTTGCTTTAACTGAGCAGCTCGATAATTCGAAGAAGTTACATGAACAAGAAGCGGCTGACTTTACTTGGGACAACGGCACAACGGGAGATGATAAATAATGGTTAAATTAGTTGCAATCGCCGGTTCAATCGGTGAACAATCATATAATCGGATGTTGTTGGAATTTATTCGTGACCATTTCAAAAAAACAGTTGATATTGAAATCTTGGACATTAATGATGTTCCAATGTTTAATGAAGATGAAGATCATAATGACAATCCAGTGGTTCATGAATTAGCTCGTAAGATTTCGGGAGCCAATGGTGTGATCTTAGCTACACCAGAACATAACCACACAGTGCCAGCAGCGATGAAGAACATCATCGAATGGCTATCAAACAATGTTCATCCACTTGACGGTAAAGCGGTTTGGATCGTGGGTGCTTCGTATCATACCCAAGGTTCTTCGCGGGCACAATTACACTTGAAGCAAATTCTGGAATCACCAGGGGTTAATGCCTACGTGATGCCCGGAAATGAATTTTTGTTGAGTAATGCTAAAGAAGCCTTTGATGCGGATGGCAATCTGAAGGATGCCAGAACAGTTAGTTTCCTTGAGTCAGTATTGAAGAAGTTTTTGACATTTATGAAGGTGATTGAAATGATGGATGCGCCAGATCCAAAGAATGCTCATGAGGAAGATATGGATTCGAAGCATCCAGTGAACACAACTGTTCAAGATGTTGACATGACAGATCCAGAATGGGTTGAAAAGGCTGCTGAAAAAACTCACGCTGCCAGTGGTGGTGATTACGTCAAACTTGATCGTGGCCTCTTAACCGTTGATCAGTTGAATTATTTCTTGAACTCCATGGCTGGTGAATTAACCTTTGCTGATGATAATAACCAATTCATTTACTACAATCACAATGCTGATGGCGCTCATATGTTAGCGGGCAGAACACCTGATCAAGTTGGTGATCCGTTAAGTGCTGTTCACCCAGACCGTGTCGTTGAACACGTTAAGCAAGTACTTTATGCATTGCGGACAGGTGAAAGTGACGTGGTTTCTATGCCAGCACAAACTGGTCCTAACCAACACGTTATGCATTACTATCGTGCTATGCGTGATGAAAACCGGCGCTATCGTGGTGTCAACGAATTAGTGATTGACATCATGCCAATTCTGAAATACTACTTGGCAGCTACTGGTCAGAAGTTAGTTAAGGATCCTGATGCCGTGCCAATGTCACCAATTACTGGGTTGGATTCTGTTACTGGTGCGTCAGCTCATTCAACGCCAGCAACGGATGCCACCAGTGGGGCTTCAGCTTCTAAATCAGCTGAAAAGCCAGTCGAAAAACCGGCTACTGATGCTACTAGCGGTGCTTCTGAATCAAGTTCAGAGGCTGCACCCGCAGCTGCAGAAGAACCCGTTGATACGGATGCTTTAACTGGTGCTTCTGAGGAGACGACCACTGATTACACTGCAACGGAAGATTCAGCACCTGCCAAGCAGCCAGAGGTTAAGCCCGAACCAGAAGCGACTGATACGGACGCAACAACCGGTGCATCACAAAGTTAATGTTGTTCCATTAATAAAAGGACTAGTGTCTTCGTTGTTTTGACGAGGGCATTAGTCTTTTTTAGTTGGGTCTCGGCTTGCAAGTATATCGTGAAAGCGGTATATTGATTGTACACAATTAGTTTGAGAAGGGGGCTTTTGAGAATGAGTAGTATCTATGATTTTCAAGAAACAGAAATGAGTGGTAAGCCAATCAATTTAGCCGACTACAGCGGTAAAGTTTTAATGATTGTTAATACTGCCAGCAAGTGTGGATTAGCACCTCAGCTAGAAGGCATTGAGAAATTGTATAAACAGTACAATGATCAGGGCTTTGAAGTTATTGGGTTGCCATCAAATCAGTTTCATCAAGAACTGGATTCTGACGAAGAAACTGAGGCTTATTGCCAAATGCACTACGGTGTAACGTTCCCCATGACTAAGCAAGTACGGGTTAACGGTGATGATGAAGATCCATTATTTACCTATTTAAAAGATACGGCCGGACATGGACGTATCAAGTGGAACTTCACTAAGTTTCTAATCGGTCGTGATGGTCAATTAATTGACCGGTATGCGCCAGTAACCAAACCAGAAAAAATTGAACCAGATATCGTTGAAGCTTTGGCAAAGTAGGTTAATATCATTAAACACAAACAAAGGGCCTGAAAGTTAGTCAGTTGACTAGTTTTCAGACCCTTTGTTCACAGCATATCAACGTGTTCCACCAAAACGTGACGTTTCAAAAAATCAACCGTTTCGTTAAAGACGTCATCTAAATAACCTTTTGCGTGCCGAGTGCCAGGCACCATATTAAGTTCAAACGGTACGTTAGCATCGGTTAGAGCATGGGCCATTGCTAGGATGCCACTGGTGGGCACAAATTCGTTTAACGAATTGGCTAAGTACATTGGACCAGTTTGACTCGTTACACGGTGAACAGGGGTGGCAGCCGTTAATTCATCCGTTCGCTGATCAAAGTAGTTCATGACGAACCACTTATAAAAGGCGTCATTAGCACCATCTTGGTTGATTGTTGCACTGGCTTGTTGATTGAATCCACTGGTATCGCCTTCAGAAGCGACTACATCTTGATGGTTTGCCAGCCAATCATCGATATCCAAAATTCCTGAAAGAGAAACGGCTGGAATACCATATCTAATCGCCATTTCTACTGCCATGTTACCGCCAGCAGATGAGCCAACAACGCCAATGGGCATTTGATTATACTCACTTCGGGAGATCCATTCCATTAGTGAAGCCATGTCTGATAAGGGTTCTGGATAGTATACATCAGGTGTCATTCGGTAATTTGGTACTAAAACCATGTAGCCAAGGTCAGCAAGACGAGTTGCCCAGTCTTCATCCTTGGCTTTATCGCCACGGAACCAGCCCCCGCCATGAATATCAATAATCAGGCCTAAAAACGGTTTGGTACCATCATGGTAGGCATCCAGTGTAAGATGCCGATTCTCATCATAGGTAACGTCACGTTTAACTTGCATTCTTACCCACCTCCAAAGATTAAATTCACGGTGAGTATGGCAAAGATATCAGACAAAATCAAGTAATTGGCTTGATGTCACCAACTGACGTTATCCCTGGAGATGGTAAACAATAATCCCTGCAGCGTAAGCCACTAAAATAACATTACTAGTAATCGTAAAATGGGTGGCAATCGACATGAGGTGATGGTAGTGGGCATTGAGTTCTGTCAGTGACGCTGAAGTTTTAATTAATTCTGAATGTTGCCGGTAAGGTTCGTTGTATTTTGAATCTAATGATTCGTATTTGAGATCACGCAGCCAGAAAATCCACGAAATACAAAAAGCACCGATCATCAAACTAAAGCATAACTGTTCAGCTGGGGCTGCCATAACTTCCTTAAGCGTAACGGACGTATAACTGATAGACGCTAGTGGCTGAACACTAACGACACCGATAGTTGCGGCGAGAAAAATAACGAGGCAGGCTAATTGTGAACCGGTTGCTCTGGCATGACATTTGGCTTGTTTATCTAACGAAATAAGTCCTTGAGAAACGTCCGTTTGTACTTGGGTGAAGTAATGCACATTGGAAAGCATGGTAGACAACCCCTTTCTACAGCACTTTTATTTTTTATATGATTATAACTAAAATCTCTTAACTTTTAAAATAAAAAGGCTCGTCAATTCAGCATTGGCAAGCCTTCTGTGTTAGTTGTGATAATTTGTTCTAATAGTTGGTGGCGTATAGCGGTTTATGAAGTCAAAAATTTTGGGTAAATTGTCAGCAAACAGTAATTTACTGCGGTGCTCCGCAGTTAGGAAACCTTGCTGAACCATTTGGTCAAACATTGTTTTTAAGGGATCGTAATAATGGTTCACATTATAAAGCGCGCACGGATTAGGGTTGTCACCGATTCGAGCCCAAGAGTAGGCTTCAATGATTTCTTCTAAGGTTCCGGGGCCACCGGGTAGGGCGATACAGCCGTCAGCCATATCTAACATGGTTTGTTTCCGAATCGACATATTATTAACCACCGTTAAATCAGTGATATTGGTGGCTGCAGCACCGCGGTTAACCAGCTTTTGGGGCATGACACCATGAACTTTACCACCGGCTTCAATGACTGTATTGGCTAACACGGCCATCAAACCAACACTGCCACCACCATAAACTAACTCAAGCCGGTGATCCGCAAGATATTGCCCCAAATCAGTGGCTGCTTTGACATATACTGGTGAATTACCCGTAGCTGCACCACAATAAACAGCTATTTTTTGAATCATGTTTGCTACCTCCTGGAAGATTGGTATTAAGCATTATGTATATAACAATGTGTATAACAAATGATTAATTCTGCTGTTCGAAAGCTAACAGTTTCCGTTTACGATTCAAACCACCAGCATAACCAGTTAAGCTACCGTTTTTGCCGATGACTCTGTGACAGGGAATGATGATACTGATTGGATTGTGGCCGACTGCACCACCGACGGCTCTCGCTGAACCCGTGGGATGATGATTTAACTGAGTCAACTGTTCCGTAATTTGCTGATAAGTCAAGGTATCCCCGTAAGGAATCGTTGTGAGTATTTGATAGACCTGTTGACGAAAAGGCGTTGTCTGTGGTGCAAGTGGTAATCGATTAATGGCTGGCTGACGACCGCTAAAGTAGTCGTCTAGCCACTCGATAGTTTGCGTTAAGATTGGTGATCCACCATGGTCGATTTTTGCTAGATCATATTTGGCACCCAGATAGGCTTGATCTACATACCAGACGCCCAGCAAAGCGTCGGTATTCGCCAGTAGTATCAGCTTGCCAAGCGGCGAAGAATAAGTTGTTTGCAACATATCATCAGTTCCTTTCTGTTATTATGTGCAGATTAGGCTAATTTTGACTAATTGGCAAGTCAAAGTCACTAAAGTCACTAAAAATAAATCGAAAATATGTTCGCTTTTCCTCTTCCGCAGGTGGTGTTAATTTGCTAAAATAAAAACTAACTTAAACGAACGGGGATTGGCAAAAATGAAATTACTACATACAGCAGACTGGCATATTGGTCGGCGACTGCACGGCTTTGATTTAACTGATGAACAGCAAAACGCGTTTGATCAGATTGAACGTATTGCACAAGCTGAACAGGTCGATGGCATGATTATTGCCGGCGACTTATACGACCGTCGTTTACCATCGGAAGCTTCAGTTGCTATGGTGGACGAGATGCTTCAGAAACTAAATTTAGTGGATCAGTTACCCATTTATGCGGTGTCAGGGAATCATGATAGTGCCACCAGGTTAGCCACGGGGACACCTTGGTTTAAGTCGACTCAGTTATACCTGCATACCGAGTTGAGTCAAGCTTTTAACCCAGTTGAGTTGGCGGATACTCAGCTTTTCTTATGTCCTTATTTTGAACCGTTCGATGCTCAGCAATATTTTAAGGACGATTCTCTGCAGCATTTGGACCAAGCTTTTAAGCGAGTTGTGTTAGAGATGAAGAAAAAGTTTGATCCTGCAAAAAAGCATCTTTTAGTTGCGCATTTTTTTGCGGCAGGCAGCTCAACCACTGATTCAGAAACTAATTTGACCGTTGGCGGTTTGGCAGCAGTCCCCACGGATTTATTGACGGATTTTGATTATGTTGCCTTAGGTCACTTACACGGTAAAGACGCTCTGCAAACGCCAACTGTTCGTTACAGCGGGTCACCCGTTAAGTTTTCGCTTTCAGAGGCGAATCAAGAAAAGGGCGTTTGGATCGTTGACACGGAAAAATCTCCAGTGGCATTAACGTTTAAGCCAATTACACCGATTCATGATGTTAAACAAGTTACCGGCAGTTTTGATGAGCTGATGGCTTCCACTGATGATGAAAGCATTGACCATGAAAATTACGTTGGCATCACGTTAACCGATAAGCAGCCGATTCCTAACGTCATGGCTAGGTTACGCGATGTTTTTCCCCGAATCGTCACACTGGGACGAGCAGATGGTTTTGAAGCGCAGGTTCGCTATCAGGGTGAATCCAGCCAGCAAATTCGGCAAAAATCACCAATGGCGTTGTTAGGGGATTTTTACCAAAAGATTGCTAAGGAGCCATTGAGTCCGCAACAGGAAAAATGGGCAAAAACGGCTTTGAAAGCAGCACACGAAGAGGAGACTCAAGCATGAAACCATTAAAGCTTACCATGACTAATTTTGGACCTTATGCTCAGCAAACGATTGATTTTACCCAGTTAGACGATGCGTCGATTTTTCTGATTGCGGGTCCCACTGGTAGTGGTAAAACCACTCTTTTTGATGCTATGACTTTCGCATTGTATGGTGAAAGTGCTAGTGATGATCGTGATCCTGCAGCTTTACGGTCGGATTTTGCGGAAGACTATGAACCCACTGAAGTAACCTTACGATTTGAACATAAGGGTCTAGAGTATGAAGTAATGCGTCAACCCAAGCAAACATTAGCGAAGAAACGGGGTACCGGTACTCGTGAATATCCAAGTAGTGGGAAATTAACGATTTATAAAAACGGTACGAAAACGGATGAAATTACCCGGATGCAGGAGATTAACATTAAGTTGACTGACATCTTGCAGATTAGTCGTAAACAATTTGTCCAAATCGTTCTGTTACCGCAAGGGGAGTTTAGACGCTTTTTGGTCTCTGATAGTAGCGAGAAGGAAGCTATTTTAAGAAAAGTGTTTGGTACGCAGTTATTCCAACGGTGGGCAACGGCGTTAAAACAACAGTTGAATCAGCAGCGCGACAAAATTAAATCAGCACAATCGATTATTGATAGCGGGTTGAAACGGGTACGCTGGACTCGAAAAGACGGCGAGCATGATTTGGCTCAACTTGAAGAACAATATGGGATTGATCAGACTGAATTGAGCGACGCTAAGAGCGAGGTAAAAGATTTACAGCAGCAAGTTAATCATTTAGCAACACAAATAGAAACTGATCAAAAAATGAACCAGAATATTCAAAAGTTGAGCCAGAAGTTACAAGAGGAGCAGCAACTTAAAGCAAAACAGCCGCAAATCGAGCAAGTACAGCAACGTTTGGCGACTTTGAACTGGGTGAATGGTCAAAAATATGATTATGAACAGCAACAGGAATTAAGTCAGAAGCAAACGCTTTTGGAACATCAAAAAGTTACCTTAACTAACAACCTAAAAACCCAAAACCAAACCACTGCTCAGCTAACCGAACAGCAAAAACAACTCGCAAGCGCTAATGATAACGTTGCGAAAATTCAGTCAAACATTGCCATCTTGGTGCAACAACGACCATTGTATGAACAGGTTCGCCAGTTAACTGATCAGTTGAACCAGCAGATGACGACCTCTTCGAATACGAATCATGAGCTTGTTCAACTTCAGTCTGAGGAAGAACAGAGTCAAGCACGTCTTAAGCAACTTAATGACCTTATCAGCCAACAACCAGCATTACTCAAAACGCATGCTAAGTTAATGACCGCGCAAAATGAGCAGACGTTAGTAAAAAAACAGGTTAATGAATTGCGCGACCAGCAAGCTCAACTTTTAAAACAACGACAAACCATATTGGTGACCCAGTCAGCGTTGGCCGAGCTGAATCAACAAGTTGATCAAGAAAGTAATGATTACGATGATTTAAGAAATCAGTGGCTGGCGGGGCAAATTTCTGTCCTTGCTAGTCAACTAAAGCCGGGTACGCCGTGTCCCGTTTGTGGTAGCGTTGAACATCCAGCACCGCATACTGCCGCGAAAACAAAACCAGTGGATAATCAGACTTTGAAACTAGCAGAAAAGTCATTACGAAAACTAAAAGATCAGCAGACTAAAGTCAACAGTGATTTAAGTCATCTTCAGGATTCGTTTAAAACGCAAGAGCAAACCATCGAGAATTTAAAGGCTGATTTACAGGATCACTTTAACATTCAGAACGACGTTTCGATTGACGAGCTGTTTGAACAAATCACCAACCACGAAGCTCAGATCAGGCAGCAGGTAAGCTCAGTTACTCAGCAATTGGCTAAGGTTGATAAGGCCGTTGATGAACAACACAGAATCGGCATTGAGACTGACAAGTTGCAGCAAAAGATTCAGACGTTAAAAGAACAAGTTCAGTCAACAAAGTTAGCACAGAAAACAATTCAGACTAAGTTGGAAGAAGCTCAAAAACGCTTGCCAGATCATTTTGCAGATTTAGCAGCACTTGATGAGTTCTTAGCAGCACAACAAAATAAGGTTACCGAGCACCAGCAACAAGTACAAACAAATAACCAAGCTTTACAACAGAACAGGGAAGCATCTGCCACCATTCAGGCTAACTTGATCAACACAGAAACGTCACTGCAGGAAACGCAAACAAAACTTTCAGCTATTTCGACGTCTTTGAAGCAAGCAGTTACCCAGCAATTAGGACTAAATCAGATGGATCAGTTTGTTGAACTGACTCGTCACTTAGGTGAAATCGCTAAGCTAACAGAGTCAGTTCAGACTTATCAGCAGGCGATTACAGCTGCCAAAGCAGATGTTGCCGCTTATCAGCAGTTAGTGGATCATCACCACACCGTTGATTTGGGTCAAAGTGAGGCTGAGTTGAGCCAACTCAATGTACAACTGGAAGGTGCTCAGAAACAAACTGATGAGAAACAGAAGCAAGTCACAGTTAACGGTGATATTCTGGCGCAAATAAAGACTGCCACTCAGCAAGTCGCAACTCAGCTGGATGAACTTAACGAACTTCAGTTGCTAGTGGAAACTGTCGCTGGCGGCGGCGACAACAAGCTTGGCTTGGAACGTTATGTCTTAAGGGCGCAATTAGCTGAAATCCTCGCAATCGCTAATCAGCATTTGAAGCAATTAAGCTCTGGTCGCTACTCAATGCAGCTGCATTTGGAAGCCGGTACGTATCAAAAAAATACGGGGTTGGAAATCGATGTTTACGATGACAACGTCGGTCAAGTCCGCAGTGTTCATACGCTCTCTGGTGGTGAAAGCTTTATTGCCGCATTGAGCCTGGCCCTGGCCCTGGGTGAATCCATTCAAAATGAGTCCGGTGGTATCAGCATTGATGCGTTGTTTATCGATGAAGGGTTTGGTTCACTGGATCAGGAATCATTATCCACAGCCATGAAAGCTTTGGAGAATGTGGAAAGCAGTAATCGCATGATCGGTATCATTAGCCATGTCACACTATTGCAGGAGACCATTCCGTACCAAATTCAGGTTCAGCCAACGGGTCAGGGTAAATCGGTGGCCCAAGTCGTTTTACCATAGTGGAGTGGTAAGCCAAAAATAATAATATTCGTTTTAAACCTGCTATGAGGGTAAGGTATAATGAATTGTCTGTTGATTAGAAAAACGCAAAAGTGTTAAATATGAATCAAATATAAAATAAGGAAGTTAAGTAATGATTACGTTAAAATCACCCCGAGAGATTTCACAAATGAAGGTGTCTGGTGCTGTATTAGCAGGTGTCTTAAATGGTCTTGAAGAGATTATCAAACCAGGAATTTCAACCTGGGAAATTGAAAAATTTGCCAATACCTATATTGAAGATCACGGTGCCACCGCGGAAGAAAAAGGCTTTGAAGGCTATAAGTACGCGACTTGCGTTAACGTTAACGATGAAGTTGCGCATGCCACGCCAAGGAAAGCACTGATTTTAAAAGCGGGCGACGTTGTGGCAGTGGACCTAGTTGTCAATTTAAACGGTTTTTTAAGTGATGCTTGCCGAACATTTGCTGTTGGTGAGATTTCAGCCGAAAATCAACGTCTGCTTGATGTTACTAGAGAATCTTTGTATCGCGGAATTGATCAAGCTGTGATTGGTAACCGACTTGGTGATGTTGGTGCTGCTATTCAGCAGTACGTGGAAACCGAAAACCACATGGGTGATGTCCGTGAACTCATTGGACACGGTATCCAGCCGACAATGCATGAACAACCTGATGTGCCCGCTTATGGTGAAGCAGGTAAAGGGCTACGTCTACGTGAAGGAATGACCATTACCATTGAGCCAATGGTCAACTTAGGGACCCGCGAGATTCGTGCTATGGAAACTGCAGATCATTCTTGGGAATATTACGTGACAGCTGACGGCAAACCATCAGCACAATTTGAACATACCTTAGTCATTACCAAAGATGGTCCCAAAATTTTGACTTCTCAGGATCCGAAACGTGACGCTAAATATCTGTAGTATTTGGGATATCAAACAAAATTTGTGGCAAAACCCACCTTCATCGCTATACTAATCATATAAGTCTGAGGATGAGGGGAAAATTATGGATCAAGTACTTTTATTAATTATTATTTTGGCAGTAGTGGTACTTGCCAATATTCTAGCGCGACATCTTACAGCTATTCCGTTACCATTTTTTCTAATTATCTTAGGCCTGTTGCTGGCACTGTTGCCAGCCTATTCAGGGTTTCATCTGGATCCATCAACGTTTGCGTTCGCAATTATTGCACCGATGTTATTCAATGAAGCGCAGAATAGTTCTCGGTTTTGGATTGGCAGATCGATTACGAATATCCTGTCGTTAGCTGTCGGTTTGGTGGTTGTGACAGTGTTGGTTGTGGGAACCAGTATTCATGCGCTATACGCAGTTTTACCGTTGAGTCTCAGTTTTGCCTTGATTGCAATTGTGGCGCCTACCGATGCGTCAGCTGTTAACTCGATTTTCGAAGCTAACCCCATTGCTGAAGAACAAGCAGAGACGTTACAGCATGAGTCGCTATTTAATGACGCTGCCGGTATCGTGATTTTTGACATGGCACTGGCAGCATATATGTCGGGTCAATTTTCCATTGAAGCAGCTGTTGGCATGTTTGCTTGGGAGTTTTTAGGCGGGTTACTATTTGGTGCCATCATTGGCGTGATAGTTGTTAGTACGCGATTATTTCTCATTCGCCATAATGACGATACGCCCTTGATTATGGTATTGATTCAGTTATTAACGCCATTTTTGGTCTATTTGCTGGCGGAAAAATTGGAATTGTCAGGCATTTTGGCAGTTGTCGCTGCTGGTTTGGTTCAAGGATCAGAACGGGATAAATTAGGACTCATTTCGTCACGGATGCAGCTAGTTACCAGTAACGTTTGGGAAATTGTTAGTGGTGTTTTATCCGGAACGGTGTTTGTACTCTTAGGGTTATCGTTACCAGATGTTATTCGGGCTTTAAACGCCCATACCAATGCGCAAGTTACGATTATTAAATTACTGGCGTTGGGGCTGTTTCTTTATACGCTAAAGGGAATTATTCGACTTTTGTGGACGCGTTTTTTACTCAAGCGTAGGACAAAAACGGATCACGTTTGGCGTGACAGTTTGGTCATGGCTTTGAGTGGTGCCAACGGTACGATTACGTTGTCACTGGCATTTTCAATTCCCACGATGGTGAATGGTCACCCGTTTTTGCTGCGGGGACCGTTAATTTTTCTGGCAGCCGTGGTGATTTTAACCAGTTTGATTCTGCCAACTATTTTCGTACCATTATTATTACCGAGTCAGGAGTCCTCTCAGCCAAAATTTAAGTGGGTCCGGCGAATGATTCAAGCGGGTATCAGTGATTTAATGGGTGAAAAGGACTATCCGGGCGAAGCTCAAATTGTCATTGATTCCCTTCAGCAGCAATTGATTTTGGATGCGACACCTAATTTGCGAATTGAACGTCAAATTAGACGACAAACGCATAGAGTAGAAAGTCAAAAAATTCGGGAAATGTATGAAGCTGGTCAAATCACAAAAGATGAGATGACCTACTATAATCGTTTTTTGCAATTGAATCACTTTTCCGCTGATGAAAAAGTTTGGAAGAACGTTTGGTTGAGGATTCGGTTTAGTTTGCATATTGGTACTCTTTATAAAGATTTGCATAGGGCGCAGGAAGCTTTCTTAACCGCTCCAATTGCACTAGAGGAAGTTTATTGGCGAGAACAGTTCGAAAAACACGGTGAGGATATTTTGCCAATCGAAAATGCTGGGTTTGAGGCAGTCATGGATTATTTAAAACAAAACAGCGGTGAAAATGGGGTTGAGACCAATCTTGTTCGTCGCTTCTACCGTACGCGTCACCGGCGAATTCGCGGTGGTGATGTCGATCCTAATATGGTTTATCAACTCTTTATGCGTGCGTTTCATGCTGAGTATGAACTTGTACAGCGCGCTATTGCCAAAGGTGATATTTCCGCTGATCTGGCTGAAAAACTACAGCAGCGTATTTCTTTCGATGAAATCACATATATTCAAAATAGCGAATCGTATCGATAAATAAACGCTTGTAATTAAGCTGTGAAATTAGTAACATAATAGATGTAAGCCAGCAGTAGGAGTATTATCTTGGTGGGACCGGTTATTAGGATGATGATGTTTAGATGAAGTATGGGTCCGTCAGACTGTTGACAGGGGATGATAGAGTGATTGCTTATACATTAAAGATTCGAAATAAGGTGACTACCCGCGACATTGTGGTGACTTATCGGGCTACGGTGGATGGTGAGCATAAAGATTTAACAACTGGTTCCATGAAGTTTAATTTGGAAACGGCCAACATTAACTACCTGACGAATAGTAAGTTTGTGTTGGAAATTGTTGAAACCGTCATTTTACGACTTAATCAGGAATGTCAGTTAGACCGTATTGAAGTTGATCAGTCCGCTAACCGGCTTCAGTTGCAGGTGCCCAAATTAACTGAGTTTAGAGCCTATGTTCAATCTCATCATTTATTGAGTCACGTGGCACAATCCTGTGTGGCAAATGGTCATCAGGCCATCAACGTCACAATTTCAACACCATTTAAATTAGGATGATTCTTAAGTAGCTCACTCCGGTGGGCTTTTTATTTACACTATTTATATAAAAACAGAATATTAGAAATTTCCAATAATGTATATTAGATGGTTTCCAGCACTATTCTGTGATGTAATTTATAAAATTTTACATTCAGTTGAAGATAACAACATTTTCCAAATTGTACCAATAAAACCGTTAAAACCCTTTACTATCAGCTGATAAGCATATATATATTTATCATTTGATTAGTGAAAAGATACACGAATTTACGCTTTTTTGTTTTATTTATGATTAATTTCGAGGTATAATTCTCAACGTGGAGGCACTTTATATATTTTCTAATTTGTGAACTGTTCTATTTGTTCTTGGAGGAGTAACTGGAGCAGGAAGTATTGCTTATTCTGGCTATCAATAAATTGTTTTAGTATCGGAGGAATTATTTATGAAGAAAAACTGGTTTAAGAAATTATTCGGGGGAATCTTTTTAGTTGTTGTGACGTTGGTGAGTGTCAGTGTTGCGGGGCAGGTTAGAGCTAATGCTTTGGCTGATGGAACATATACAGTACCAGTTAGTTCAATTAACAAGGATACTGGCGGTACAAGTGCTTCTCAAGCATATTTGGGTAATACTGGTAATGTGACCGTAAGCAATGGTATCTATACGGTTTCGGTACCAATTTCGGGGTCAGGGCAAAATGTTTTAAAAAGTGCTTCCATGTCTGGTTCTTCAATTTTAAGTGGTGGAAATTTAATTTTTAAGCTGTCAGGTGAAACACCCCAGGTTCAAGTTGACTACCACATTGTATTAACTATTCCTGGTAATCCTAAACCACTGCTAGATATGTCACCTTCAGCTTATGAAAGATTTGATTGGGAGAATGCTAAGTCTACTGGAACAAGTGAACAATCTGACACTTCAAGTTCACAAGTGCCGGTATCGAGTACAAATTTACAAGACAAGACCGATAACGGAACTGATGCAAATGTTCTTCCCAAAGTCACGACAATATCGCACACATATACTTCAGGTAAGGTAATCAGTACGACTATTACCCTTGCTCCATCAGATCAAGCAGCCGTTAATTTTGATGTTGCTAATGGTAAAATCCCTGAATTTAAGCCACAAACTGATGGCAGTGGCTATGATATTTACGTCGATGGTGTCAAGGTTGATTCCGTTGACAACGGAACAACTCCAACGACTACTGAAGTCAAAAATCCCCAGGGTAGGGTCACTGGATATCAGATTACTATTAACGGCACCGTTGTTGCAACCGTTCCGGATGGTGCACAAGGTTCATCAAGTAACTCAGGAAGTAACTCAGGTAACTCAAGTAATCCAAGCACCCCATTAGCTGACGTTTCTAAACTTAGCTATACCGTTTTACAATCTGACGGTAGTTCAGTTTCTGAAGCAAACAAGTACTATACTCACGTTGCCAACATTGAAAAATTAAGCGACGGTTCCTACAAAGTCACCATGCACGTTCAGTATGGTAAAAATTCGGGTATGTCAGCTAAAGGTTTTGTTCCGCTAACTGTAGATGGCAAAAAGGTATCTGATGTGACTTACGGATCAACTGACAAAGACTATACTGCCAGTTTTAGTTTTACTGTACCTAACCTCGATGCGTTGACGAAGGCACCAGTTAAGGGAACGATTCACGTCTCAGTTCCAACGATGGATATTAGTTCTGATTTTGATATTTACTATCGCTTCACGGGTGCGACTGCTTCTGATGGCACCGGAACGACTAGCGCCAATAGTTCAGCTGCCGCAGAAATACCAAGTAGCAGTTCTCAAACACCTGCTAAAGCTGTGACTGCAACTTCAAAAAAGGCATCAAGTAAATTGCCACAAACAAGCGAAATTCAAAACGCGACTATCGCAGTTGTTGGTTTCCTTAGTTTGATTATGATTGTTACCACCGCAATTTACAGAAGAAAACGAGTCTAATGATTTTAGTCCAAGACTATTCAGGTGAGATTAAACTGGAATGGTCTTTGTGACTGTTAGTAAGGAAAATAGATGTAGGAAGTAGGGAAAATCATGAAACGAGTGAAATGGTTAGTTGGATTATTGGCTGTCGCTGCTTTTGGACTTGGCTTAGTGGCCAGCGGTGCAACAGCGCAAGCAAAATCGCTGAATTATCAAGCGCTAAAATATAATACCAACCAAACTTCCATGGCTAGTGGCTACTTTGTTAAACCGGCCAGCGTCACAGTCTCTCACCATAAGTATGTTGTGACAATGCACATTCGAACGGCTAAGAAGCTGACCTCGTATCCCGTTAAAGTGCTCTCAGTTAACGGTGGGTCACCTAAAAATGTTCGTCGGGTAAAGGATGGTGCTGGAAATTCAAATTTGTATTATTCATTTACAACAACTAATTTAAAGAAACGAATCAATGCTAAACTGGCAATCAACGTGCCTAAGGTATATAAGGCGACTCATCTCATTTCGTTTAAGTTCAGTACGAATGGGCTACCAAGTTTAAAAGGTAAGGCAGCTGCCACTGCCGCCACAGCAAAAGTGACAGGAGGGGTGTCCTCAACTAAAATCGGGCAACCATCCAATGACAGTAAATCGGCTCAAAACAGGGATATTAATCAGTTAGACAGTCATAAACCAAATAACCCAAGTAGTCAAAAAAAGGCAACCAGTCAAAAACCAGCTGCTGATTCGTCCTCTGCATCAAGTAAAGCGTCTAGTGAAAGTGCAGCTAAAGTATCGTCAGCTAAGCCTCAAACCACTTCGGCAGATAAAAAAGATCACAGTAATGCCACATCGCGCTTGCCGTTTTTGATTGTTGGCGTGGGCGTCATTGTGGTCGTGGTTATTGGTGGTAGCTTAATTGTCATGAAAAAGAAGGAATAGGGGGCGCAATCTTGAAATCGCCAAGACGAACAGCTTTAATCGTCGTTATCGTGTTGCTGATTGCAGGGGTATTTGGTGGTTACTTTGCTAACCATCAACTGGCTAAACAGCGTCATCACCAGCGAATCGTGGCGACAACCTATGCCGTGGTCCAAATTGCTGATAAATTGAAATTGCCTTTGGTCGGTGTGCCGAATACGGCCAATAAAATGCCTGCAAGATATAAAAACGTGACCAAAATTGGGAGTCCAATGAATCCTAGTGCGGAAAAAATTGCCTCAGTTAAACCCACAGCAGTTTACAGCGTAACGACGCTAAAGGACCAGTTTGGCAAATCATTTAAGCAGCAACACATCAAACCCTACTTTTTGAATTTACAAAGTGTTAGTGATTTACAGCACGTGGTGACAACAATGGGTAATCAATATGACCGCAAGAGTGAGTCTAAGGCCGCTAACCAAGAAATTAATCAGGCTATTTCTAAAGCCAAACAACGTGCGAATCATCGGCAAAAGCCACGGGTGCTTGTGCTGATGGGATTGCCCGGTGCCGGTTATATGATTGCCACTAACCGCTCTTATGTTGGTAATTTAGTTGAGCTAGCAGGTGGAAAGAACGTCTTTACTTCCAAGAATCAAGAGTATATTCAACCTAGTGATGAGGCGATTCAAAAGGCGCAGCCACAAGTTATTTTGCGTCTCGAACACGCCATGCCCGCAATGGTGACTGAACAGTTCAATAGTGATTTTAAAACGCAATCGTTTTGGCGACAGACACCAGCAGTTCAGTCAAAGCGAATATACGATTTACGGGAACCCGACTTTGATGCTACGGCTAACATGCATGCTGCAAAAGCGTTAGGTGAAGTGTCGCAGTGGTTGTATCCAGGGAGTCAATAAGATGATAAAGGAACGTGTCGCTTACATTTTAATCTGTATGGCGCTTATCATTACCGCCATATTTGCTTTAATGCTAGGTACACAAGATTTTTCGGTGGTTCAACTGTGGCAAGCTTTGATGGGCGAACGGCCGGAGATTTTGTCGACGGTACTCAATTTTCGTCTGCCCAGGATTTTAGCAGCAATGGTGGCAGGCGGGATGCTGGCATCGGCTGGTGCAATTAGTCAGGCGGTTTTTCGTAATCGATTGGCCGATCCAACAATTTTAGGCGTGACTAGTGCCGGTGAACTTTTTATGCTGATTGGCGGGATGCTGCTACCTGTCTTTAGTTTTCAAAAACAGTTGTTTGCGCTCATGGGTGGTTTGTTTGCCTTCGCATTATTAGCCAACCGAAAAACCTTACGGCAACCGTACCAGCTGATCATTGTTGGGGTTGCGCTGAACCTGACGTTTATGGCATTAACGCAATTATTTACCAAAGGGATCAACGTTGGTACCTCGTTAGGATTTAACGGCATTACTTGGTCGTCGGTTTACGTGCTATTAATCAACGGATTCGTGGGGTTAGTCGCCGTTTTGCTGATGGCACCATGGGCAAATGATCTCAAACTGCCAGATGAACAGTTATCTTCAGTCGGTGTTCCAGTTACGGCTATGCGACTAGGTTTACTAGCGTTAGTCGTTTATTTGTCCGCCGACGTTACTGCCGACGTGGGGACGATTCCGTTTATTGGTATTATCGTGCCAAACGTTGCCCGGTATTTTGTTGGTCATGATTATCAAACAATTTTGCCGTTTTCAATGTTAAGCGGTGCTTGGTTATTGCTCATGGTGGATACCATTGGTCGCATCGTAATATTACCTAGTGAAATCTCGGCTGCCACCATTATGGCAATTATTGGCGGTCCGTTCTTGATTATTTTGGTTCAAAGAGGGGGATTCCATGGAATTAAAACACGTTAATTATGGCTACCCAGTATCAGAAAAATTAATCAAAGATTTTACGGCTACGGTACCCAATGGGAAAATTTTGTCGATTATTGGTCAAAATGGTGCTGGAAAATCGACTTTGCTGAAATTACTGATGGGCTCAGTTTCACCTGATACTGGAACGGTTGAATTGGACGGTCAGTTGATTGAAACGTTGTCGAAGCGACAACGAGCAGCAAAAATTGCACTGGTCACTCAGCAACACCAAGTTTATGATGAAATGACGGTTAAAGAAGTTGTCAAAACGGGACGATTACCGTTTCATTCATTACTAGCTACCATTTCTGATGATGAAGTTCGGCCATTTTTAAGAATCGTTGATTTAGCGGCTGCCATGAATCGACCATTATCGTCGCTTTCAGGTGGTCAGCAGCAACGGGTCTGGTTGGCCGCAGCATTGGCGCAAGAACCGCAATACCTGTTTTTAGACGAACCCACGACGTATTTGGATATTCGGTACCAAAATGAGTTAATGGCGCTGATTCAGAAGCTGAATGCAGAGCAGCAACTGACGGTGGTGATGATTTTACATGATATCAATCAAGCGTTGAAAGTTAGCGACCAGATTTGGCTCGTTAAATCGGGCCAATTAGTTAAAGCAGGGCCTGCAGACGAAATTCTAAATGAACAACTGTTAAGTAACGCTTTTGAACTCCCCGTGAAAATTGTGAATATTGAAAAATATGGCCCATATGTGATTCAGTTAACGGCCTCGTAGCGGTGCAAACCGCTTTTTTTGTCCCAATTCTCAAAATCCGTTGGCATGTGCGTTGAATTATAGTTAAATATGATTATGACTGTTGGCATACGGTTATTAATTTTGAGAGAAGAGGTTGGTTCAGTTTGAAAGAGATGAGACTTAGTTCTGCGTACGTTGTGGCTGCCATGAGCGTTTTGATTGCGATGCAGGTGGTTTTAGGCAGTTTCTTATCGATTCAATTTTTAATCACGAAAATCACGTTTTCGTTTATTGTAACGGCTATTATGGCGCGCTTGTTTCCACCGAAATTAACGGCTGCTGCAACTACCATGTCAAGTTTGATTGGGATGCTGTTGTTTCCTAAATTTAGTTTTTTCTTTGGCTTTCTCATCACCGCTGGTTTAACCGGTTATACGCTTGGCAAATTATTTTATCAAAAGCCAGTTGTTTTATGGCGCATTTTATTAGCATCCTTCATTGTGACCATGGGTTGGAATCTACTATTAAATAGTCTTTGGCTTCATATCATGTATGGCATGACTTGGAACGTGCTGTTTGCGACCCGGATCCCGCAAGAATTAATTTCGTTTGTCATTTATAGTGTTTTGATTTCGATGATCTTTAAGGCAGTTCCAATTGACCGTTTTACGAAATAGGACAGGCATCGGCTAATTGGAGAGAGCAGTAGAAGTGAAGTTAGTTGACTTTAACTTGATGAACGGGCATACTACCCGCATTAATTAGGGGGTGATGGATTTGATAGCGATATTAATTGGATTAGTGATTGGCATTGGTTTACCGATGCAGACGAGTATTAATTCACGGCTAAGAGCAGCGTTAGGCTCACCTTTTTTAGCTTCGCTGGTATCTTTTGGTATCGGCACAATCTTTCTAGCTGTCATGACCCTCATCGATCATCGTGGCTTATTGATCAGTGGTTCTTTGATCAGTGCTCAGCCATTTTGGTTATGGTTAGGTGGCTTACTAGGGGTTATCTATCTGACTGGCAATATTATTTTATTTCCTAAGCTAGGAAGTGTTCAAACCGTTATTTTTCCAGTGCTAGGGCAAATTCTTGCTGGTCTCATGATTGATGATTTGGGTCTATTCTATTCGCCGGTTAGTCAGCTGACGTTAGTTCGTGGGTTAGGTGCCTTGCTGGTTCTTTTCGGTGTGATGGTTACCGTTGCTGGTAATAGCTGGATGGAACGCATTACTGGCCAAGCCGGACTGGAAACGGTTAGTAATGAAACACCGAAGACAGCTCATTTGATGGTATGGCGGTTGTTTGGGGTATTAGCGGGAATCCTCAGTGCAACTCAAACTGCTGTGAATGGCCATCTGGGAGAAGTTTTGGGTTCTAAAATTCAGGCAGCGTACGTGTCATTTCTGATCGGTACGCTGACGTTGATTGTGATCGTATTAGTAGTGCGACCTACATTACAATTTCAGCGAGATAATGGTCATACACCGTGGTGGATGTGGCTTGGTGGTATTCTAGGTGCGTTATTTGTCTTAGGCAATGTCTATCTGGTACCTATTATTGGAACTGGTTTTGCGGTGATTATTGTTTTGATTGGTTTAATGATTGGTAGCCTCTTGATTGATCAGTTTGGCTGGCTAGCTTCTGAGAAGAACCCGGTGACGTTGTTGCAAATTGGTGGGTTGCTGATCATGATCGTTGGTGTAATGGTTATTCGAATTTTGTAAGAGTGTGTGACAAAACTCGGTAGATTCCAGAATTTAACGCAAATAAATACCCATCCCGGGCGATCTTTGTCGGGGATGGGTTTTATTTGCGTTAAATGGCAGGAATCTGAGTTTTGGAGCACGATTAGGCAATATTGACGCATTGAACCGAAAGGCGGGCATCACTAATTTTTACTGAGAAATTGATTGCAATACTTACCAATATAGACTTATAGCACAACCTTTTGACCCATTATTGTTCAGCGTTGTGGCGATTTCGAACCACACTATGACGGTAACCATAGCTGAAGTAGAATACTAGCCCGATTGCCAGCCAAATGAAGAAGGCAATCCATGTGAATGATTTCAATTCCAACATTAACGTGATACAAAGAATAAATGAAACAATCGGTAGAACGGGATAGAAAGGCACCCGAAAGGCTGAGTCAAGTTCTTTAAATTCGGGATTTCGACGTAAGAAAACAATACCAATGGAAACCATTGCAAATGCGAATAGTGTCCCAATATTTACCAGTTCGGTAATCTTGTCGATTGGAATGACACAGGCAAAGAAACTGCCTAAGATACCAAATATCCAAGTATTAGTAACTGGTACGTGGCTTTTCGGACTTAGACGGCTGAACGTCCGTGGCAACAGACCATCACGACTGATTGCAAAGACCAGCCGAGTACCACCATATAAGAACACCATTAACACGGTGGTCATCCCAATGACGGCGCCCAGTGAAACAATCCCTGAGACCCAGTTTTGGTGGATGAAGTGAAGCGCATAGGCAACGGGATCAGCAACGTTAAGGTTTGTATACTTCACCATGCCGACTAAAACCAGCGACAATGCGATGTAAAGCACCGTGGCGATGACCAACGAACCAATGATCCCAAGTGGCACGTTTTTCTGCGGATTCTTAACTTCTTCTGCTGCAGTTGAAACGGCATCAAACCCGATATAAGCGTAAAAGGCAACCGCTGCACCGGAAACGATGCCTTTCATCCCGAATGGTAAGAAGGGATGATAGTTCTCTGGACGAACGTAGAATACACCCACAACAATAAATAAGATAATCACGATGATTTTTAAAATTACCATGATGGCGTTAATTTGGGCTGATTCGCGTACACCGCCGATTAGTAGGAACGAAAGCAGCATGATGATGATAAAGGCAGGTAAATCAAAAATCGCATGTGGCATTCCAGCAGTTCCGTAGGCTGCACGAAGCGCTTCCGGCAGGTACCAGTGGAAACCCGCTAAAATGTTTTGGAAATACGATGACCAACTTGCTGCAACTGCTGAAACGGAGAATAAATATTCTGATACCAATGCCCAGCCTAATATCCAGGCGATAAATTCCCCGAAAACAGCATATATGTATGTATATGCACTACCAGCTAGTGGAATAGTCGAAGAGAATTCAGAATAGCATAGTGCAGCCAGAGAACAAACGACAGCGGCTACGACAAATGAAAGAAACGCGCCAGGACCGGCATATTTTGCTGCAATGATACCAGGTGTAATGAAGATTCCGGCTCCAACAATCGCGCCAACGCCCATGGTGATTAGACTAAAAGCTGTTAAGGATTTTTCGAGCCCCGTTTTCTTATAAAGATCGGTTTTGATATCTTTACGAAGGAAAAGTGTGGAAGCCCTCTTTTTCTGACTCATTTTCAAACTCCTTTCGTGAATGAATAAAATGTAAAAAATTGAATATAATATCCTATTATACATCAAACTTTAATGAAAAGTGAATTTAAATGAGAATTGTTTTAATAAAATGATTTTTGCAAACGAGTGAATATCAAAAAATAACTATTAACCTTGTGCTTTATATCCAGATGTTATAGAATGCAATGAGTGAGGTTACCACGGTAACCTAGTTCAATGATAAAAGAAGAGTAGTCAGTTAGTTGGTTTACAGCGAGTTTGGAGTGATGGAAGCCAAGCAGCCGATCTGATGAAGCGCGCTTTTTAGAATAACATTTTTATAAGTTGAGTGGATAGTAATATCAACAAGAGTGGTACCGCGGGTAGTCTCGTCTCTTACATTTTTTATTGTAGGAGAGGGACTTTTTTTGTTGCCCAAAGATCCACAGTAGTCGGTTATAACAGCAGTCAGAATTTAATATGTGAGGAGTTAATTTCATGGATTACAAACAATTTGTTGCTGATACGTTAGCACCAGCATTAACAGACGTCCTTTCAGCAGAGGATATTTATCAAAAAATCGAACGGCCTAAGGACACGAGTAAAGGTGATTATGCTTTTCCAGCCTTCACGTTAGCCAAGACGTTCAAAAAGGCCCCTCAGCAGATTGCTGCCGACTTGGTCGAAAAGATTGATACCAGCAAATTTGAAAAAGTTGAAGTTGCTGGTCCTTACCTGAACTTCTTCCTGGATAAAACGGCTTTTAGTGCGCAAGTATTGAATGACGTTTTGACACAGGGTGCCGATTATGGTCAAAACCAATCTGGTAATAACGGTAACGTGCCGATTGACATGTCATCACCTAACATTGCTAAACCAATTTCAATGGGTCATTTGCGTTCAACGGTGATTGGAAATTCAATTGCCGAAATTTTGAGAAAGAACGGTTATAACCCAATCAAAGATAATCACTTGGGCGACTGGGGAACTCAATTTGGTAAGTTGATCACCGCTTACCTGAAGTGGGGTAACGAAGAAGACGTTAAGAAGGACCCAATCACTAATTTGGTTAAGTACTACGTTAAGTTCCATAAAGAAGACGTGGAACACCCAGAATTGGATGACGAAGCTCGTGAATGGTTCAGAAAACTGGAAAATGGTGACGAAGAAGCCCATCATCTTTGGTCATGGTTCCGTGACGAATCATTAAAGGCGTTCAATGCGATTTATGACAAGTTGGGTGTTAAATTCGATACCTATAATGGTGAAGCTTTCTATAACGACAAGATGCAAGCTGTTATTGATACCTTAAAGGAAAAGGGTCTGCTGAAAGAATCTCAAGGTGCCCAAGTGGTTAACCTTGAAAAGTATGATTTAAATCCAGCCCTGATTTTGAAGAGTGATGGCGCCTCACTTTACATTACACGTGATATTGCCACTGCTGTTTATCGGGAGAACACTTATCACCCAGCTATGAACCTTTACGTTGTTGGTTCTGAACAAACCTATTACTTCAAACAATTAAAGGCTGTGCTGATGGAAATGGGCTTACCTTCCGCTAAGGACTTGCACCATATTCCATTCGGCTTGATTACTGTGGATGGTAAGAAGCTTTCAACTCGTTCTGGCCGGATTATTCTATTGGATGCAGTGCTGGATGATGCCATCGATATGGCTAAAAAACAGATTGCGGCTAAGAACCCTGATTTACCTAATAAAGATGAAGTTGCCAAACAAGTTGGTGTCGGTGCCATCATCTTTGGTGATTTGAAGAACGAACGGATGAATAGTATTGACTTCAACCTTGAAGAACAATTAAAGTTTGAAGGGGAAACGGGTCCTTACGTTCAGTATGCTCATGCTCGTGCCGAAAGTATCTTGCGGAAGGCAGCTGATGTTACCATTCCAACGGATGGTGCAAAGATCTCTGATCCAGAAGCTTGGGAGACTGTGAAGGCCTTGGCTGACTTCCCTGATACAGTGGTTGAAGCCCTGAAGGAATTCGAACCTTCAGATATTGCTAAATACGCTATTCGTTTGGCTAAATCATTTAACAAGTATTACGCTCACTCGAAGATTTTGGCTGATGACGCAGAAAAGCCTGCTCGTTTAGCACTGGTTAAGAGTGTTTCAACTGTGCTGAAGGAATCACTCCGCTTATTGGGTGTTCAAGCACCGGATGAAATGTAAGCCATAGATTATGAATCATGAGGCGTCTGGATTAATTTCCAGACGTTTTTTTATTCTGAAGGTGACTTGATGAACGTTGAGGATGGGCTTATAATTCGTGTTAAAAAATAATTGGTGTGCAGGCAACATTAAAAAAATATTAACTTCTAAATGATTGGTTACTGATTGTATCCAGAAGATTCCTGCATTAATATTAATTATGCTAGTAATGGTTTTAGCACTATTAGCGAATTTTTGAATGTCAGATGGTTAATTTATATTCCAATTTATGCTCACTTTGAATAGTTATTTAAAATTGAGCTTTCTTTTCTTTTTTCATTTTGTTATAATAATCACGTATTATACAGTAAGGGGGCTGCATTAGGATGAAGAAAAGTATTCGTCAATCACGGATTGAACAATTGATCAATCAGTATCCGATTGGTACACAAGAAGACCTAATGCGTCATCTAAATGAAATTGGGATTAAGGCGACGCAAGCAACAATCTCACGTGACATTCGTGAGATGCAGGTTGTCAAAGCCCAGGATGGCCATGGACACTTGCGTTACACAATTTTCAAACCCGGAAATAAATCTGAAGAAGAACATCTGCGTGAGACCATTAATGAAGTTGTGATTGGGTTGACACAGATTGAGTTTATGAACGTGATCAAAACGCTGCCAAGTAATGGCAACTTGTTAGCCGCAATTTTGGATGATTTAAAATTACCTGAAGTTGTGGGAACATTGGCCGGCCATGATACAATTTTGGTGATTAGTCCAAATGCCGATGTTGCTCAGCAGTTGAACGAGGAAATTGCCAAAAATATGAATCCTGACATTGTTCACTAACGCTTTGTAGGTATAAATCAACAAGCTGTGACAAAACTCGGTAGATTCCAGAATTTAACGTGAATAATGCCTATTCCGTAATTTTGCGGGGTAGGCATTATTTGCGTTAAATGGCCGGAATCTGAGTTTTGGCGCGTAATTAGGCCATATTAACATATAGAAACATCACTATTATGGCTAACAATTGATTGAAATACTTACCAATATCGGCTTATGGCACAGCCTTTTTGTTTTTTAAGCTCCGTTAAAAATTTACGGCTTTTTTAGCCATCTTTATATAATATGATAGAATTAAAAGTGCAAATCTTTTACTTGTTGAGGGAAACGAATGAATAATAATCGGGGAAATTCATCAAAACAGGGCTTTAGAGCTTGGTTATCACCATACTATCAAAGCTTTAAAAGATATTTTGGCAAATTTTGGCATCGCTATCAGTTAACACGATGGCTTATTGTCATTGTTTTGGCCTTGGTCTTCGTCGTTAGTGCAACTTTGACCTTTCAGGCTAAAACGGCTAATGTCGGTAATTTAAAAGCCCAGTTGGAAAAAACAACGTATATTTACGATAAGAGTAATCATAAAGCGGGGTCATTGTACGCTCAAAAAGGAACGTATGTACCATTGAGTAAGATTTCGCCTAACGTTCAAAAAGCGGTGATTTCAACAGAAGACCGTAATTTTTACCACGAACACGGTTTTTCCGTAAAAGGGATTGCGCGGGCGTTTTACTTACTAGCCAAAAATAAACTCCTTCATCGAGACTATATTAGTGGTGGTGGGAGTACGCTGACCCAACAGCTGGTTAAGAACGCTTTTTTGACGCAGGAACAAACAATGACAAGAAAATTAAAGGAAATTTTTCTGGCTATTGAAGTTGAAAACGTATATTCCAAGCAGGATATTCTTTCCATGTATTTGAATAACGCCTACTTTGGCAATGGCGTGTGGGGTGTTCAGGATGCTGCCCATAAATACTTTGGAACGAATGCTGCGAGTTTAACGGTTCCCCAGTCTGCTGTTTTGGCGGGAATGCTGACGTCACCAAGTGGTTTTAATCCAATTGATCATCCGCAGGCATCAAAGGATCGTCGCAACGTGGTGCTTGGGTTAATGGCTGAGACGGGGGCCATCACCAAATCACAAGCAGCAAGTTATCAGCAAACTCCCTTGGCGACAGCGGATACGTATCAGTATAAGGATTCGTACCGTTACCCATATTACTTTGATGCGGTGATCGACGAAGCAATTTCCAAATATGGGTTAACCGAATCAGATATTATGAATCATGGTTATAAAATTTACACTTATTTGGATCAAAATTATCAATCCAGCTTGCAAACAAACTTTAAGAGTGATTATTTATTCCCTCAAAATGCTGTTGATGGTACCAAAGTTCAAGCAGCATCAGTGGCCATTAATCCGAATAATGGCGGTGTAATGGCCGTTGTAGGTGGTCGTGGTAAGCATGTGTTCCGTGGCTATAACCGGGCAACGCAGGTCAAACGGCAACCGGGATCAACCATTAAACCACTGGCAGTTTATACGCCAGCGCTTGAGAATGGCTATTTCTACGACTCGGAGCTGCAAAATAAGAAGACCTCATACGGAAGTAATCAGTACACGCCAAAGAATTATAACAATGTTTATACCGGTAAGATGCCCATGTATGAAGCATTGGCTAATAGTGTGAACGCACCAGCAGTTTGGCTTTTAAATAAGATTGGTGTTAATAAAGGCTATGATTCCGTTAAAAAGTTTGGTCTTCCAGTGACGAAGTCGGACAAAAATCTGGCGTTAGCACTGGGTGGCTTGAGTAAAGGGGTTTCACCTCAGGAACTGGCGGGTGCATACACCGCTTTTGCCAATAATGGGACACGAACGGATACACACTACATTCGAAAAATCGTGGATGCTTCCGGCAACGTCATCGTTGATAATCCAAAAGTCTCAACGCATAAAGTGATGACGCCAAAGGTTGCAAAACAAATGACCAGTATGATGCTGGGAGTATTCAACAGTGGAACTGGTGTTGATGCCAAGCCATATGGGTATTCAGTGGCCGGTAAAACGGGTAGTACTGAAGCTGATGATACGGGAGACGGTGATGCCACCCGTGATAAATGGATCGTGGGTTACACGCCCGATGTTGTCTTAACCACCTGGGAAGGTTTCGACAGTACGAACAAGGATCACCATTTGGAAAACTTAAGCGGCACGGGAGTTGGACCACTGTTTAAGACTGAAATGGAAGAAATTTTGCCGTATACTAAACAAACCAAATTTGACACGCAGGACGCGTCAACGTTGGCGAAGGCTTCGAAATCAGATAATAATTTCTGGGATAACGTCCAACAGGGCGCAGGAAGCGTCGGAGATCAGATTCAACAAGGTGCCAATAACGCTGCGAACACCGTTAAAAAGTGGTGGCAGAGTACGTTTGGACAATAGAGAGTGGGAGTAAGGCGTTTAGAGACCGGAGTATAGTGAAGCCCCCACCATAAACCATGAACTTGGGTTTGTGATGGGGCTTCACTATATGCAGGTCTCTGCCGCACGACACACGTTTAGAGAAAAATAAATAGACGTTGGAAATGTTTAACCGTTAAAAAACTCACCCTCAAACTCACACAGCGTTCTTTCCCCCTCTATCATTTCATGATACAATATGAAAGTATTGAAGACAGGAGGATGCTTTTATGGCAGACATTTTAAAAACCGCTGGTGAGTTACGCGATGAGTTAGCTAGTTCTGACGAATTCACAGCTTTACAAAATTCTTATAACAAGATGAAGGCTGATGCAGAGGCCTATGATTTATTCAAACAATTTCAGGGACTGCAGTTGAAGTTACAGCAAAAACAAATGCAAGGACAACAGCCTGATGAAGATGAGATGAAGCAGGCACAGGACCTTGCCGGAAAAGTTAGGGACAAGGACGCCATTAAAGATTTGATGGACAAAGAAAAAGACGTCAACCAGTTATTGGCTAAATTAAACAGCGAAATTACAAAACCAATCCAAGCCCTGTACGAAAACTAAAACAGGCGTTTAATCGTTGGTTAATAGATCAAAAACGTCGAAGAATTTTCTTCGGCGTTTTTTTAGGAGTTGACGACTGTGAAATTTATTCATGCAGCAGATTTACATTTAGACAGTCCTTTTGAAGGTTTGCAGCGATTACCCAAAGCGTTGTGGCAACAAATTCACGAAGCACCGTTCAATGCCACTAAAACAATGGTAAACGATGCAATCAAGCAAAAAGTAGACTTTGTATTATTAGTGGGTGACTTATTTGACCGTGAAACGCAGAGTGTTCAAGCTCAGGTATTTTTAAATGAACAATTGCAGCGTCTGGTAGATGCAGGCATCACTGTTTTTGTTTCATTTGGTAATCACGATTATTTGACGGGGGATCAGCAGCTTAGTTTGCCTGATGGTGTCACTGTTTTTGGCAGTGACGTGACCACTAAAACACTGACAGCTGCAGATCACACCCGAGTTGCTATCAGCGGCTTTAGTTATGCTGACCGATGGCTGGGGCAAGACGTTGTCCCGCAGTTTCCAGAACGCGGATCCGTTGACTTTCAAATCGGCATGTTGCATGGGGCGGTTAAGCAAGGTAGCACAAATCATTACGCACCATTTACGGTCAGTGAACTGTCGGCGACGCATTACGATTACTGGGCATTAGGTCATATACATAAACCCAGCGTACTAACTAAGACCCCCCCTGTAGTCTACGCTGGTACCATTCAGGGTCGTCATAAACTGGAAACCGGTGAACATGGTTACCAGCTCGTGGCCAGCCAAGGAAAACGTCTGCAGAGCCAATTTGTGCCCGTTGATCAAGTTCGCTGGTCGTCACTAACTCTGGCAGTGGATGAGAATACAACGGATACCAGTCTGATTGAAGCCGTACGAACAGCATTGATGCAGCGAAAAGCGACTGTGTTCGAATTAATTGATTTAAGACTAACCGGGATTGAAAAATTGTCTGCTAGTATGCTGAGCCGGTTAAACGATGGTACCTGGCTTGAGCGGTTTGACCAAACTCAGAAAAAAGGTTATCGCCAATATCAAGCTTGGGTCTATGAAGTTAATGTGTTGCCAACTAGTCGGCCAGTACAGTATGCAAAACTAGACGCTGAATATTGGCAAGATGCCCAGAAAACAGTCTTTACGCAAGATAACGTGGAGATGACTGCTGGTAAACTCATGCAGTATTCGTTTATTGCAGACCATTTGCGTAATCCAGAAACCACGGGTCATTTGACTGATCGGGCCAAAAACGAACTTTTAGCCCAATCCCGTTTGGAGGAAGAAAACGATGCAGATCAAGACGATTAAAATTTACGGGTTCGGTAAGTTTCATGATACAACCATTGACCTGTCGAAGCGTTTTTCACTCCTGTATGGTGAAAATGAGGCTGGAAAATCGACTTTAGTTGCTTTCATTTCCAGTATGTTGTTCGGGTTTGAAACTGCAAAACACCGTTACGCGATGTATCAGCCTAAGCAAGGGTCGCAATATGGCGGTGAACTTTATTTTAACCATAATCAAAATGATTATTGGTTAAAACGAGTAGATGGTACTCACGGTGGTAAAGTGACCTTCCGTAATTTAACCACTGATACGTCCTTATCTAAGGAAGATCTCACACAGTTATTGCAGCCCTTAAATAAGGAGTTATTTTACCAAATTTTTTGCTTTGGCGAACGGGAACTGCAGGCCGTTTTTAACTTGAACCGCTTTGATTTAGTGAAGCGAATCCAGCGAATTGGCGCCATTGGCAGTGAAAACTGGATTGGATTAACGCAGGAGCTGACAGCTTCGGCAGGGGAGTTATATAAACCTCGCGGCCGAGTTCAGCCACTAGTACGATTATTGCGGGAATACGATGAAATGGCTGATAAAATTGAAACGGCCAAAACTCAGTTCCAACAGTATCAGACATTACAAGTCGACGCGCAAAGAACGGCTAAAATACTGTCGGAAATTCAACAGCAACTTGAAAAGCTCAGGGATCAACAGAATCAATATCAGCGTTTAATTAAGCTCTACCCACAATATCAGCAACTAAAAAACAGTTCACCAGTTCAAAGAACCATGTTAATCAGTCGTACTGACTGGCAGAAGGCTACGCAACTGGCAACGGCTATCAGACAATTGAAACAAGATTTAGCTACTCAAGAAGCAACGATTAAGCAGCAGCGTCAGGCACACATGCCCAGCGAAGCACAGCAATTTTATATCAGTCATCAACAGCAGATTGATCAGTTGGGTGCCCAGATGTCAGCCATGGAACAACTGGAACAGCGACACCAGCAAAATGAAAATCAGCTTACGGCTGCAAAACAGCAGCTAGAAATATTAAGCCAGCAATATGGGGCTTCATTGGCCAACCTTAGAGTGTTAACAACCAGTGAACAGCAGCAAATTGAAGGATTGTTCGATCAGCAGCAACACTTAAGTATCGAACGGGATTCACGTGCTGATCAACGGCTGGAACATCAAAAAACGTTTGAGCAGTTACGACAACAAGCAGATAAAGACTCGACTTCTGGAATGGATCTTAAGTGGTTGATTGGTGGCGTGGGTGTGGTATTGGTTGCTTTGTTTGCCCTAAGTGGTTTGGCACGGACGATTGGTGGCATCCTTGGTATGCTGATTGCGGGTTACGGTATTTTTAAACCGATTATTTCAGGAAACCAGCAATCCGCCATTGATTCTCAAATGGCGCTGTTGTCGGCTCAGTTAGATCAAGATCGCCAGCAACTAGCCAGCCTAGATCAGCAGCTGATCGATGCTGATGCCCAAGTAACGCAGTTTGGTGCTGAACATCAACTGCAGGGGTTTGCACCAGAACGGTGGCTTGATTTACAAGCTGATATTGGTAAGTTTCAAGCGGCTAAATCCAAGCAAATTCAGCTTCAGGAACAACAAAATCAGGTTAATCAAAATCTCCGTACCTTTTTGGCACAATGGCAATTTGCCGGTGAAATTATTAGTTTGGGAGGCAGTCAGGCTTATCAATTGCAACAAATTCATCAATTCTTGTCGGAGAGGCGCGATGAAGGTCAGAAACTGCATTGGGCAAACGAGTCATTGACCGCTAGTACACAACGCCAAACGAAGCTTCAACAGCAGTTAGATGAGCAGCAGGCCGCGTTAAGTCAATTATTGGTCCAGTACCACCTTGCAACATTTGCTGAATTTGAGCGCCAGTACCAGCAAGATCAGGCAACTGCTGAACAGGATCAGCGATTGAGTGTCCTGAATGCTCAGTTAACGCAGGCTGACAGAGAAATTCTGGATGACACTGAGTCTTTAGCAGCATTGGAGCAATTCAGCCAGAGTATCCAGACTCAAACCACTCTCAAGCAGCAAAAACAAACCGACTTATTAAATCAGTCCAGTCAGCAACACTATCAACTTGAACGCTTAGCATCCAGTGATAAGTATCAGAATTTACTCCAGCAGCAAGCTGATTTACAGGCGGAAATTCTTTCATTAACTGATGATTGGCTAACAAAGAAGCTTCTGATCAATTGGATCGATCAAACACTAATTAACGCGTCACAGGGACGTCAGCCGCAAATCATTAAGGTTGCTGAACAGTTCTTCCAAGAATTAACTGGTGGTCGTTATAAGCAAATGGTATTTACTGATCAGACGGTTCAAGTTATTCGTCATGATGATTTGACCTTTGACGTGGGTGAGTTATCCAGTGGTACAGCGGAACAGTTATACGTCGCGTTACGGTTTGCGTTCACTAAAGTGATGGCAGATGTGATCGCGATGCCAATCATCATTGATGATGCTTTTGTGAATTTTGATCGTCAGCGGACACAGTTGGCGTTGAAAATGCTAAGAAAATTAGCTCAAACAAGTCAGGTTATTTATTTAACGGCGAACCACGATAATCTTGGGTTCGTAGATAAGAGTGAAGTCTATCGTTTGGATGCTGGAAAGTCAGTTTGAAAAACTGTAGAATTAGTGTAAATAAGGGGGATTAACCATGGCAGAAAAACAATTAATGGCTTACGCAGTTGGTGAACAGATGAATCTGATGGCGCTCCTGAAAAACGTGAACGTTCGGGTGGCTAAAAATGGTAAGCAGTACCTTGATCTGACATTTGAAGATCAGTCTGGTGAGATCACTGGTAAGTTTTGGGATGCCAGCACTGCTGATATTGAGCGTTATAAAGCGGGTCGGGTGGTTCGGCTGGCCGGTAAACGGGAGAATTACCAGGGTTCCCCACAGGTTAAGATTGGTTCTTTAAGATTGGCAAACGCGGATGAACCCAATGATCCCAATGAGTTCGTGGTTCATGCGCCAATGAAAGCTAGCGAAATGGAAGACGAATTAAATCAGGTGGTATTTGAGATCACCAACCAGGTCTGGAACCGTATTGTTCGCTATTTAATCGCTAAGCATCGCGATGCCTTCTTTACGTATCCGGCTGCCAAACATAATCACCACGCGTTTCAAGGTGGGCTGGCATACCATACGCTGTCGATTCTGCGATTGGCGCACAGCGTGGTTAATCAGTATCCATCGATCAATGCACCGTTGCTGTATGCGGGCGCCATATTGCACGATCTTGGGAAAGTGATTGAGCTGTCCGGCCCCGTTTCTACTCAATACACGGTGGAGGGGAATTTGCTGGGCCACATTAGTATTGTGGATGGTGAGATTGTTTCTGCCTGCAACGAACTTAAATTCGATTTAAATAACGAAGATGTCGTTTTACTTAGACACATGATTTTAGCTCATCACGGCTTGTTGGAGTATGGTTCGCCAGTTCGGCCACGTCTATTAGAAGCCGAAATTTTACACCAATTGGATGAACTGGATGCTTCAATCATGATGGTAACTAATGCAGTAGAAAAGACAACGCCAGGCGAATTCGGTGAACGGTTATTTGCCATGGATGGCCGTTCATTTTATCGGCCGAATCAGCCACAAGTTGGCGGTCAAGAGAATCAAAAATAACTCAAAACAAAAAGGATTGAAATTCCTGATTTTCGTCAGGAATTTCAATCCTTTTTAATACTTTGGTTAAAGCAGAATTACTTACTGCTCTTTGATGAACTGCTTGAAGTCAAGTAGTCAGCAAGAACGTTTTGTAATTGACTGTCCTTAATTGAAACATTACCCTTCTTGAGCACCTTAGATACAACGCTCTTCAAGGTTGCGCTATCGTTCATACGCTTGTCATAGATTTGGTTCTTCAATTCAGTTTCGTGTTGCTTGTAAGTGCCCTTACCAGGATTGTTGTCCATCTTAATGACGTGATAGCCATAAGAAGTCTTAACAGGTGTCTTGGTGTATTGGTTAGTCTTCAACTTGAAGGCAGCCTTCTTAAAGGTTGAATCCAATTGAGTATCGGTGTTATCGAATGGATCTAACTTACCACCCTTGTTCTTAGTAGCACTGTCAGTAGAGTACTTCTTAGCTAATGAAGCGAAGCTCTTACCTTGGTTCAGCTGCTTGATAACATTTTCAGCAGTTGATTTTTTAGAGACTAAGATGTGAGAAACAGTGACCTTTGGTTGGTAACTCTTAAATTGATCTTTAAGTTGGGCATCGGTAACTTTGGTATCAGCCTTAACAGCTTCCTTCAAAAGTAAGTTGCTTTTGATTTGCTGTTTCAATTGAGAAGCAGTCATACCGCTTTGCTGAAGAACAGAGTTGAATGATGAACCATATTGCTTCTTGTAACTATTGTATTCTTTGGTAACGTCTGAATCTTTTACCTTGCTGCCAAATTGCTTATCAAGCACTTTGTTCAAAATCATTTGCTGTAAGACTTGCTTACCGCTAGAAGTGTTCTTCAAGCTGCTGTAAAATTGACTTTCCGTAATTTTACCGCCTGAAGTGGTGGCAACTGTTTTGCTACCACATGCTGCAAGGGTCAAGCTTAACATGACACCTGCAAGAGCAACGAACCATTTTTTCATATCTGAAAACACATCCATTTCTTTAGATTAGTTTCATCCCGTTGGGACATCTTACTTAATATAACATAAACTCAAAATAATTTTCAGCTGTAAAGGGAACTTAATAAAAATTGAATACTTCTATTTATTTGAGTCGGTGCTCTCTAGACCGGCTGCACGCTGATTGATCGCATCCAGATGTGGTTGAATTTTGAACTGAAACTGATCCACTGCCGATTCGATACTATCAATGGCTGGCTGTGCCTTTTTGAGTTCAGTTTGTAGATCTGCCAAACGTGATTGAACTACCGCGGCCTGTTGTCTAACGTTATTTAGCGCTGTCTTACGAGCCCGGACATGATCAACCGTTTCCTGAACAAAAGCCATGGGCGACTGCTGTTTACGGTAAAGGTGAACAGCTAACGAAGCACCAGCCGTGAATAAGGCACTGGTTAAAAATCGTTTCATATCATCACCTCAAATTAAAATTGTGACTTGATGGCATTTTGAATATCCGTATAAGCTTTTTCATCATATTTGCTGGAATTATCCTTAAAGGTCATCCCGAAATCATCGTGGTCGGTGTAGCGAGGGATGAGGTGAATATGAGAATGAAAGACGGACTGGTAAGCCACTTTACCGTTATTGTTCAAAATGTTAAGACCTTTAATCTCAGGATTAGAGTTCTTCACGGCTCGAGCAATTGCGGGAATTTTACTGAAAACAGTGGCTGCCAAATCAGCGTCATAGGCAAAGATATCCGCAACGTGAGTCTTGGGTACAACTAAAGTATGGCCAGGGGTACCCTGTGAAATATCCAAAAAGGCTTTAACATCATCGTCTTCATAGACGGTGTAACTTGGAACTTCACCCTTAATAATTTTGCAGAAAATACAATCATCATCATAGTTATGAACCATTTTAAATCCTCCTTTAAAAATCATAAAAGTTACGTTAAGTATAACGCATTATTCCAAAATTCCATACACCCCGGCGTATGATATAATGAAAACAATTGACCAAAATTACAGAGAAATGAAGGGATGTTCATGACGCTTCAGGTGACCAAAGTTGTCGGCGGTTATTCACAAATACCCGTCTTAAAAGAAGTGACATTTGATGTTCAAGATGGCGAGCTTGTGGGCTTAATTGGACTGAATGGTGCGGGTAAATCAACCACGATCAATCACATTATTGGGCTGTTAACGCCCTTTAAGGGTGAAATCAAGATTAACGGACTTACCTTAAACGAAGATAAAAATGGCTATAAAAAACAAATTGCTTATATTCCAGAAACACCGATCCTTTATCAAGAATTAACGCTAAAAGAACATTTGGAAATGACCATGATGGCGTACAGCCTTGACCGTGATAAAGCTTGGCAAAAGGCCAATCATTTGCTGAGCATTTTCCGACTAGATAATAAGCTAGACTGGTTTCCAGCTAACTTTTCTAAGGGGATGAAGCAAAAGGTGATGATCGTGTGTGCCTTTATTACGGAAGCACCATTATTCATCATTGACGAACCGTTCTTAGGGTTGGATCCATTGGCGGTACATGACCTGTTAAATTTGATTGACGAACAAAAGGCCAAGGGTGCCAGTGTGTTGATGTCAACTCACGTTTTGGACACCGCTGAAAAGTACTGCGACCGGTTTGTGTTGCTGCATGATGGCACAGTTAAAACGGAAGGGACCTTACCAGAGTTACGCCAAGCTCTGCCGGATGCGGGTGAATCCTTGGACGATATCTACATGTCAATGACGAGGGCGGATCAGCATGAATAATTTATACCGACAGCGTTTGTCTAGTCATTTAAAAGAAATGTTTAAATACCTGCGACTGGTATTCAACGACCACTTTGTTTTTGCGTTGCTGATTTTTATCGGTGGTTTGGGATATGCGTACTCCAATGGGCTGAAGGAATTGCAACCGAATCTTTGGTGGGCCAAGCCGGTAATCGTTATCGTGTTGCTGCTGGTGCTGCAGTTAGGACGATTTGCGACGCTGTTTCAGGACGCTGATGTGGTATTCCTGTTGCCCAAAGAAGCTGAAGTTCGTCAGTATTTGAGTGGCGCCCGTACATACAGCGAAAGTTTGGCAGTTGTCTACGAGTTGTTCGGTATGTTTGTTTTGCTCCCGTTCATTCAGGTGACGGATGCTATGCCAGTGTTTGAGTTAGCTTTGATTGCGGTTGCACAACTACTTTTAAAAGATAGTTTGTTCAGTTTAGCAATCGTCAGACGGTTTCAGGTTAAATCAGCTTGGTTAAAAGAATCAGTCTGGTTTAAATGGGTGGTACCGTTGATTATTTTAGTAGCCAGTGTGTATGGGATGCCGATGGTTGGCACGTTGCTGGCGCTTGTTTTGGCAGTATGTTTACGGGTAGCGGACAAACGTTATAATGCCGTACCGTTTGACTGGTGGCAAGCCATTACGTTGGAGAATAATCGGATGATGGGCGTCTACCGATTCTTTAACTTATTCACTAACGTTCCCATGCTCAAAGGGGTGGCTAAACGGCGCCGTTATTTAGACTGGTTATTGAACATTGTCAAGATTACGCCAAAGAACACGTATCTCTATCTTTACAGCCGTGGCATCGTTCGTAGTGGGGAGTTCAGCGGCTTGTACTCCCGGTTGACGATTCTGGGAATGGTTTTGCTCTACTTCGTTCGTGGGACGTGGCTGCCAGTGGCGTTGGCTGCGCTATTCCTCTATCTGATTGGTTTCCAGCTGATTCCGTTTTATTGGCAGTTTGATGATATTGTCTTTACGCATCTATACCCTGTTGAGGAAAAACAACGGGTGAACAGCTTTAGACGCCTGATGTTTTCATTAATTGGCATCACCGCAGTTCTGTTCTTGGTAATGGTCTGTGTTGCTAATCAAGACTTGACGGTTGGACTGGTTGCGTTTGCGGTTGAACTCATCGAAGTGGTTTTGATGGTTCAATATTATTTGCCGTTACGTCTAAGAAAGAAGAAGTAGTAAAAACCAGTTGACTCAATTGGTTTGTTTGCCTAAAATGAACAGTAATCTTAAACGACGGGCTTGTATCAAGTTCGTCGTTTTATAATGGAAATCGGAGGAACAACATGCGGGTACGTAAGAAGCCGTGGGCAGCACAGTACATTAAGAATCATTCGGATTTAATCGTGACGGAGCCTGAATCACAGTTAGGTCATTGGCAGGAACGTTTTCCTAGCCGCCAGCCTATTCAAGTTGAAATTGGGATTGGGAAAGGTCAGTTCATTATCGAAATGGCTCGGCAGAATCCAGAGATCAACTTTTTAGGAATTGAAATTCAAGAATCAGTGATTGCCACAGCACTTCGTAAATTAGTAGAAAGTGAGCTGCCTAACGTCCAGTTGGTGGAAACTGACGGTGCGTTTGTAGATACCTTGTTTGCTGAAGGCGAAATCGATAAGCTGTACCTTAACTTTTCGGATCCATGGCCTAAGAAGCGACACGCTAAGCGTCGGCTGACTTCACCTAATTTCTTAACTCACTATCAAAAAGTGCTCAAAGAAGACGGCCGGATCCAGTTCAAAACTGATAACCGTGGTTTGTTTGAATACTCATTAACGAGTTTTAACAACTTTGGCATGGTTTTTGACGAAGTTCGGCTAGATCTGCACAACAGTGAAGGCAACGAAGGCAACGTTCAGACTGAGTATGAAGAGAAGTTTAGTGCTAAAGGACCAATTTATAAGTTAGTAGCTCACTTTGATAGCAATCCGGCACAAAAAAATCCCGATTAACTTGCAATCGGGACACGGGTTAGATATATTTTTAACGATTTTTTTACAGGCGGTTCATTTTTAGAATACTACCGGTCTTAGCATCTGCAATAAACTCATATGATACGAGCTTATTGTCTTCCATGCGGGAAAGACCACCGGAATAAACCATAGTGTGAATGGCAAATTGTGCGTGCTTGTACGGATGCTCATTGATCCAGGCACCCTCAATGGTTGATTCTTTTCTGAAGGCTTGTTTAACACTGTTTAAAATATCATTGGGCGTCATATATTGACGGTTAAATGCTGATTTACCCATCAGGAAACCAAATAAAATACTTAATAGGGATAGTAGACTGAGTTGTTGATAATCTTTGATGTTTAGTTCCATACGCGTTTTCCTCCTACGCTATTTAGTATTATGTTAGCTCAAATCTCTCTTTGATACCACATTAATGTACTTTTTCTGAAAACAGGGTATAATCAATCTACTGAATAAAAGTAAGTAAGGAGCGATAGTAATGGAAAAATTACCTCAAATGACAAAGGATCAATTACTTGAAAAAATTAAAAATGGTCGTTACATGCTGTTTTTCTCAGCAACGTGGTGCACTGACTGCGCGTTCATTAAGCCTTCAATGCCGGCTATTGAAGCCGAATACCCAGACTTTAAGTTCATCAACGTTGACCGTGATGAAAACATTGATCTTGCTGTAGAATTAAACGTATTAGGCATTCCTAGCTTTATTGCGTATAATAATGGTGAAGAAATCGGTCGCTTCGTAAACAAAGACCGCAAAACAAAACAACAAGTAGAAGAATTTATTAATGCACTGTAGTTCTTCTGCTTTTGAAAGGATGCTCCATGTTAATTTCTAGTTATAATCAAAAGGCACTTGGCGACGTGATGATTATCTACGTGGCACCAGATGTCAAAGAACAATCCGTTGTTACTAAGGGTGATTTTACCCGTATTTTTGATCCAGAAACTGATACCACGCTGGGCTACAACGTGGCTCACGTGTCAGATATCCTGGGACCCATTAATCAAAATGGTCAGGTCTTTTTAACGGAAGAACAGGTATCGACTTTGAATCAGGCACTGTCAGATGCTGGTTTTGAGCCAGAGTTAAAGGCCGATTTAACGCCGAAATTCATTGTGGGTTATGTTGAATCAGCAGAGCCGCACCCAGATTCTAATCACTTATTGGTGACCAAGACGCGGGTTCAAGATGGCAAAACGCTGCAAATCGTATCTGGTTCGCCTAACATGCAGGCGGATATCAAAGTGGTTGTGGCCGAAGTTGGTGCAATGATGCCAGATGGCCTGATTATTTGGCCTGGTAAATTGCGTGGCGTTGAAAGTGATGGTATGATTTCATCAGGAAGAGAATTAAAGATTCCTGGGGCACCCGATCGGCCGGGCGCGTTGATTTTACCTGATGATTACGAAGTTGGAACGCCATTTGACTTTAACAAGGCACAGACTTTATTCAGTTAGATGAACGACGTGAAAGGGGCCTCGGCTCCTTTTTATTTTGCCCTCGGCCATAAAATAATCAAACTAAACTAACTTGAATACTGAATGGATGACTAAATATGAATCACTATGATGGACCAGCTTTTTACCGGAGATATCGCCGACCGGAGAAATCGGCTAAAGAGCCAGTTTCGCCACAGTTTAAAGTGCCTGGTAAACAGTCAAAACAGGCGGATGAAGAACCCGCAATTTTTCAACGAAAAGAACCACGCCACGAAGAGACTCCACGGCGTGAGATCAACAGACGACCTGAAACGCGGCCAGAGCCAGAACCTAAGCAAACGGTTAGCAATGACTGGCGTTCCTCAACGCCTTTTCGACCAACACAGGTACCTAAACAACTTAATAGAAGGGTGATCCACCAACCCAAAATTGATTACACCGCTCTTATGAAACAATACTTTCAAAAAGATGATTGTGATGTGCTGGTCTTTGACGATGGCACCCAAGTGACCACTGATTCGGCAATGGCAGAGCAACCACGGTTAGCGTTTGAAACGGATAACAGTACGGATACGGAAACAGTCGCTGACCAGCCTGAGTTGAATCAGTCAACACAGGCACCGCAATCGACTCAGGACGACACAGAAGTATCCAATCAGCCTGATCCTGATAGCGAACAGCAAACTGAGACGGTTCAAGAACCGCTTGAAGATTCCGAAACGAGTGTTGTTGAAACACCGTCAGTATCTGATCAGTCAGAATCACATGACGGTGATCTGACAGGTTCAAGTCTTACAACAGACGAATCTGAGAATAAGCCGCAACTGCTTGAGCAGACGGGAGATACAAAGCAACCTGTTTCAGTTACTGAACAACAGTCTGAAGTGCAAGGGGTTGAGACTAATCCGGCAACGTCACAGGACGAAGCAGATGTTAAGTCTACTGACGATCAGGCGGATGTTACCATGGCACCTGCGGATACAATGCCGGCAGATAATGCCGTTGACTCGACTGATGATGAAAAGCAAGACAGTATCGAGCATTCGTCAGAGCCAGAAACAAAGCCTGAACCTGGACATGGGTTGGGCCATTCTCTTGGCGATATCCTGCAGGAGGAAAATACCAGTTCACAAATGAATAAACTGGCGCTGTTTCAGGATAAGCCAACTGCTAAGCCAGTAAATGAGAACGCTCAAGATAATCGTGGTTATCAATTTCCGGCAACTTCTTTGCTGACACCACCCGTTGTTACGGATGAAAACGCCTTGGATGAATGGATCGAACATCAAGGTGAAGTTTTGGATGAAACTTTGCAGGCTTTCCACGTGGACGCACACGTGGTGGACTGGACAGTTGGTCCAACCGTCACTCAGTTCCAAGTTCATTTAGCACTGGGAGTTAAAGTAAATAAAATTACTAATCTGACAGATGATTTAAAGCTGGCGTTGGCGGCTAAGGATATCCGGATTGAAGCACCCATTCCTGGCAAGACTACGGTGGGGATAGAGATTCCTAATCCCAAGACGCGTCCAGTAATGTTATCAGAAGTGTTGGAATCAAAAGCCTTTAAAGACAGCACTTCGCCGTTGACGGTTGCACTTGGGGTGGACTTGTTCGGCCAACCAAGAGTGACTGATCTTCGGAAAATGCCTCATGGGTTGATTGCTGGGGCTACGGGTTCCGGTAAATCAGTCTTTATTAACAGTCTGCTGATTTCGTTGCTTTACAAAGCGACACCAGCTCAGCTGAGATTATTGCTGATTGATCCTAAAGCAGTTGAATTAGCGCCTTACGATGGGTTGCCACACTTACTTTCACCCGTGATTTCTGATCCCCAGGCCGCTGCTGCCGCACTCAAATGGGCGGTCAAAGAAATGGACGATCGGTATGATCGATTGGCGGCTGCTGGCGTACGGAACATTGAACAATATAACGACCGTGCCGAATTAACTGGCGATTACGCGCAAAAACTGCCATACATTGTGATCGTGATCGATGAATTAGCTGATTTAATGATGATGGCTTCCAGCGAGGTTCAAGACTACATCGTCCGAATTACGCAAAAAGCACGTGCAGCCGGGATCCATCTGCTGATTGCTACCCAACGGCCAAGCGTAGACATCGTTACTGGAACCATTAAAAATAATATTCCAACTCGAGTAGCCTTCATGGTGTCTTCACAGGTAGACTCCCGGACGATTATTGATACGTCTGGTGCGGAACGTTTGCTAGGGAAGGGCGATATGCTGTTCTTAGGCAACGGTGCCTCACAGCCGCTTCGATTACAAGGAACTTTCGTTGATAAAGAAGTCGATCGGGTGACTGATTTTGTACGGACTCAGGGTAAGCCGCACTATGCCTTTGATCCGGATGGCCTGTTAGAAAAACAGCAGGTTCAAGAAAGTCAGGATGAATTGATGCCGGAGGTTTTGGACTATATTGTGCAGGAAAAGACGGTCTCTACGTCGAAACTGCAACGGGTCTTTTCAATTGGCTACAATCGGGCAGCAAACTTGATCGATACTCTTGAAAACAAGCAATATATTTCTGGCCAAAATGGTTCCAAACCCCGGGACGTTTTTCTCACTGAAAAACAACTCGCAGAAATGCGAGCACCCAGAACCGATTAAAAGGTGAAAACCACTCATGTTACAGTGCAGAAAATGCACTGTTCAAGATGTGTTCGCTCTGCTAAAATATTGATATGGACCAATGATGGCTGATTAACCAGCAATAGTCGGCCTAAATTAAATCATTGAAACGATGAAAAGAGGATTTTGATGGACAACACAACCACTTATTATTTTGTTGGAATCAAAGGATCAGGGATGAGCTCACTTGCACTCATTCTTCATGACAAGGGCTTTAAGGTAGCAGGATCAGACATTACACAGTACACGTTTACGCAACGTGGCCTTGAACAGGCTAAGATCCCGGTTTATCCATTCGACGAAGCGAATATTCACGAAGGCTTAACGGTCATTGCTGGGAATTCCTTCACCGACGATCATCCAGAAATCAAAAAAGCACGGGAAATGGGCTTACCCGTTTACCGTTACCATGAATTTTTAGGTAAGTTAATCGAAGGCTATACCAGTATTGGGGTTGCCGGTGCCCATGGTAAGACCAGTACCACTGGCTTACTCTCACACGTGTTGTCCGGCATCGCACCAACTAGTTACCTCATTGGTGATGGAACTGGTAAGGGTACACCAAATGCGCGGTTCTTCGTCTATGAAGCTGATGAGTACCGTCGTCATTTCTTAGCCACTAAACCTGACTACGCGATTATGACCAACATTGATTTTGACCATCCTGATTACTACAAGGATATCAATGATGTGTTTAGTGCTTTCCAAACGTTTGCTAACCAAGTGACAAAGGGTATCTTTGCTTGGGGCGACGATGAGAACTTACGTCGGTTAAAGACTGATGTCCCAATTTATTACTATGGTACCAGTGACCGGGACGATTTTCAGGCACGTAACATTAAGCGGACGACCAAGGGTTCTCAGTTCGATGTTTACTATCATGATGAATTTTTAGGTAACTACCATGTGCCGCTGTTTGGTGAGCACAATGTCTTAAACAGTTTGGCTGTGATTGCTGTAGCTTACTTTGAAGACGTTGATCTGGATGCCATCAAAGATGAATTATTGAGCTTTAAGGGTGTTAAGCGTCGGTTTGCTGAACGTAAAGTGGCTGATATGACCATCATTGATGATTATGCTCATCATCCATCAGAAATTCGAGCAACCCTAGATGCTGCTCGTCAAAAATATCCTGACAAAAAAGTGATTGCCGTTTTCCAGCCACATACGTTTACCCGTGTGATTGCGTTAATGGATGATTTCGCGAAGGCTTTAAACAACGCGGATGTGGTTTATCTGACTGATATTTTCAGTTCAGCTCGTGAATCGAATGGTAAGGTTTCCAGTGAAGACCTTGCTAAGAAGATTAACAAGGGCGGCGAAATTCTGAAGCTAGACAACATGTCACCATTGTTGGACTATCATGATGCCGTTGTGGTCTTCATGGGTGCGGGTGACGTTCAAAAGTACGAACGTGCTTACGAAGAGCTATTGAGCCATTTGTCATTAAAAGATAACTAATTATTAATATTTTCTAAAAGGTAACTTATTCGAGCCGTAAGAAATCGCTTTTCATTGCTTTTTCCACTAAGGTTGTTAAAATGTATTCTTAATGAGGGATATAAAAAGGAGGAACCTTAATGAACAATTACGATGAACAGCCACGACGCGTAATCAATGCGGATGTTGGTTTGAACAAATTTTTAACCAAAATGTATGGTTGGATGGCAGTAGCCGTGTTGTTATCAGCCTTTGCAGCGTTCTACGTTTCAACCACGCCAGCTTTGATGTCACTTTTTACGGGTTCATATCGAATCGTACCAATCATTGTATGGTTTGTCTTTCCATTCCTGGTTAGTGGTCAAGCAATGAAACGGCCATCGGTTAGTTTTGTGCTGTTAATGGCTTATGGGTTGTTAACGGGTGGCATTATGTCAATGTACGCTTTGGTGTACACGGGAACAACCATGGTGAGTGCGTTTGCTTCTAGCGCAACGATTTTCATTGCCATGGCCGTTTATGGGATTGCAACGAAACGTGATTTGTCACGAGTGGGTGCACAAGCAACTGCTGCTTTGATTGCGTTAATCGTTGCCTTCTTGATTAATATCTGGTTGAAGAGTTCAATGATTGCGTTTGTCTTTTCTATTATTGGAGTGGTTATCTTCACTGCTTTAACAGCATCAGATAGCCAAAAGATGAAACGCTTGTATTTGCAAAGTGATGGTAGTGCAACCAGTTCCACTGGTTTAGCCATCATCGGTGCGATGCAGCTTTACCTAGACTTCGTAAACCTGTTTATTTTATTACTGCAGATTTTTGGTGGCATGGGTGACAGGGATTAAAGTGGCTAAAATCAATCATTAAAAAAGATAATTTTGACATATAAAAATGATTAAATTTGAGTCTGATTAACAGTCGTACTATTTTGACTGTTAATCAGACTCTTTTATTTTGGGTACGAATTTCGTTTTTATTAGATAAATGAAAAGCCTGAAGTTACAGCAAAAAATAAGTGTATTTTACATATATTGCTCTAAGGCCTTGACGTGGCTATGCCAATGTTTTACCATCTTTTTAAGTGTTTTAGCGACGAAGTTAGACAATACGTTTGAAAAGCGGCTTATTCTTTTGCTTTATAAGTATTTTTAACTTTAAAAATATCGTTAATGGCATTAACTTTTGAATGAGGAGAGGGGACTAGATTAATTACTAATATGCGGTTAAGTGTTGAATAACTTTTTAGGAGGAGCTCATTTGAATGACCATTAAAGATAAAATTTTAGGAACATTGTACGGTCAAGCTATCGGGGATGCTATGGGTATGCCGTCAGAGCTATGGCCGGTGCAGCAGATTCGGCAGCAATTTAACGGTCGGATCACGACGTTTTTAGACGGACCGTCAAATAATGATATCGCTGTGAATTTTACTAAGGGTGAATATACGGATGATACCAATCAGGCGTTAGCCATTTTAGATTCATTGATTGAAACTGATTGGCAGCCGAATCAGGAAAATCTGGTTCAGCACATTATGAAGTGGGCCGATGAAGTGGGTGCCTGGGAGAATAACATTCTGGGACCCAGCAGTAAAGCGGCGTTGACCGCTATTAAAAAAGGTGAGAATCCGCGTCCGGTAACCGACAAGGCATTGACTAACGGTGCCGGCATGCGAATTGCTCCCATCGGTGCACTGTTTGGCCCGCAGGAACTGAGTGGGCTGATCAAAATGGTTTACGAAGTTACCCGAGTGACGCATTCCAGCGACGTGGCAATGAGCGGGGCTTCCATGATTGCGGGGGCGGTGACGGCCGCCGTGGCTGACTACTCGTGGGATGAAATTATTGACTTCGCGCTGAATTGTAATGATCAAGGGTTCAAAATGGGTGCTCCAACTTGGGCTGCCAAGACTCATGAGCGGCTAAAATTGGGTATTGAGCTGGCAAACCGTTATCCAAGCGATGAGGTTCGTTTCAGCCAGGCTATTTATAACGTGATTGGTACAGGAACCATGATTTCTGAAAGTATTCCGGCAGCTCTTTCCATTGCCTATTACGCCAAAACGGTCCATAAATCAGCATTGATTTGTGCCAATTTAGGCGGGGATACCGATACGATTGGTGCTATGGCAACGGCAATTTGTGGTGCCAAGAATGGGGCTTCATCAATTGACCAATCATGGATTAATTTAATTGATACTAAGAATCCACAGCACCATTTTGAAGAATATGCTGAGCAAATGTTGCAGTTTCGGACAAGCAAAAAATAGGACGGTATAACATTATGGACGATAAGATTATTAAAGTTCCTGAGGCGGATAAGACATTAACACCTGGTAAGTTATTCTATAACTGGTTTGCAGCTAACATCGGAATCATGGGTTTTGTGTACGGCGCCATTATTGTGAGCTATCATTTATCTTTTATGCAAGCCATTGCGGCTTCCTTAGTCGGCACATTATCCTTTCTGGTTCCTGGCTGGGTGGCTATGGTCGGTCAACGAGAGGGTATTACCACCTTCAAGCTGAGCCGGGCTGCATATGGGACATACGGCAATAAGATTCCCAACGCCATTGCCTGGTTCAACATGGTGGGTTGGCTGGCAGTTAACATTATTACCGGAACGTTGTTACTGACTTCCTTATTTAGAGTGATTCACGTTCAGAAAAACACATTGACGACTGCCATTGCTTTAATTATCTTTGGGGGACTGGTCTTACTTTCTGGACTGCTGAAAGAAGCAACTTTGGCGAAGATTCAAACTTGGTTGAGTTGGATCTTTGGTGTTTTAACGGCTGTCATTCTAGTGATTTTCCTGATGAAAGCAAATTGGCAGGAAGCCTTAGATTTGCCAAGCGGTAGCTGGATCACCGGCTTTTTGCCCGCTGTCAGTATCGTAGCAGCTGGGTCCGGAATTTCCTGGTCCATGGCTGCAGCTGATTGGGGAGCATACGTTAAACCTAATACAAAACCAGCTGCTACTTTTTGGAACACCACGATGGGAGGTGCTGTCCCACTATTTGTGCTGATGGCTGGTGGTGTTTTGTTGAGTACCATTGAACCCAAACTTGCTACTACGGGTAATCCTTTTGATGTGATGTACAGCGCTTTGCCAAGCTGGATCGGTGTGATTTATTTCTTGGTGGCAGCTGGTGGCATCATTCCTCAATGTATCGTTTCACTGCGTTCGGCACGAATCAACTTGTCAACAATTGGTATTAATGTATCGCAGCGGACTTCATTGACTATTCACGGTTTAATCGTTATTTTAATTCCGGTGTATGTTTTGTTTATCTCCGGTAACTTTCTCAGTAATTTTGAGATTTTCCTTAACTTCCTGGGAATTTGCCTAGCGAGCTGGGTGGCTATCTTCCTGTGTGACAGTGTGATGTTTCGGAAAAATGGTTATGATACCAAGTTAGTCGATCCGCAATCTAGCACCCACTATAACTGGGGAGGAATTATTTCCTGGCTGATTGCCACGATCACCGGTTTTCTCTTCACTAATAACGTGGTTTGGACGGGGCCTTTTGCACACGGAATTTTTGCTAACAATAGTTTAGGGGTCTTTATATCCGCTATTTTGGCCATTATCTGCATGTTTGTTGTCAAACTGATTAAGGGCGGTCAACGTGAGAAGGTGGCGTAATGAACAAAACCTTGATTTTGGGTGCGGCATACGTCGATGTGATCATTAATGTCCCGCGGCTACCATTTTCAGGTGGCGATGTCACAGGAGATTTGAAAGATGACATTGTTGGCGGATCAGCCTTCAATGTTTATGGTGCCATGCATGCCGCTCACGCTGATGCAGACCTGTTTGTACCAGTGGGCAAAGGCCAGTACGCGGATATTGTGCGCGCAGAATTGCAACGCCGGCAAATCCCAGAATTATTACCAGTGACGGAAGCGGACAACGGCTGGGACATTTCTATGGTGGAACCTTCTGGTGAGCGAAGTTTTTTAACGATTCCTGGCATTGATCAGATTTGGCAGGATGACTGGTTTGATCGTATTAATTTAGCGGATTATCGTTATTTTTACGTGAGCGGCTATCAAATCGAGAATGAACACATTGCTGATCAGATTCTGGGCAGATTAACGCAACGCAATGCGGATGCTTATGTGCTATTTGATGCCTCCCCGCGAATGAGCCATTTAACCGACAAAACGGTGCGGCAGCTCCTGCACAAACACGTGATTATTCACTGCAATGAAGATGAAATCGGTTATTTCGGCAAATCTGGAGAATCGATGGATGAGATTGCAAAATCAATTTTTGAGGAAACCCAGAGCCCAGTGTTAGTGACACTGGGTGCTAAGGGAACCTTTTATTACGATGGTAAACGTTCTGACATCGTTCCCAGTCATCACGTCGAGGTTGTGAATACCATTGGTGCAGGGGATACCCATTGCGGTGGTTTCTTAGCTGGGCTCGCGAGCGGGATGAATTTAGTGGATGCAATCAGTATGGCTAATATGCTTGCGGCTAAGGTTGTGGCACAGGAGAATAGTAGTTTGTGAATCAAAAAGGCGCTGCTGTGCAGTGCTTTTTTGTTTTGCAGGAAATTATTTTTGGAGCAATAACTAACGACGTGAGCGCCTGCCGCATTTACTATTAAACTGATTTTTAATTGTCTAAATTCTCTGTTAAACTAGAGGTAATACAAATTGCGGAGGCTTATCAATGACTGAATCAAAACGATTATTACTTATCGATGGCAACAGTGTGGCCTTTCGGGCTTTCTTCGCGCTGTACACGGCATTGAATAGTATGACAAACGCAGACGGCTTGCACACCAATGCTATTTTTGGCTTTAACCGGATGCTGGATATTATGTTAGAAGATGTTAAGCCGACGGACGCATTAGTGGCTTTTGATGCCGGTAAAGTGACTTTTCGAACCAAGAAATATGCTGATTACAAGGGTGGTCGTTCAAAGACACCACCAGAACTTTCTGAACAGATGCCAGTGATCCGTCAATTATTAGCTGCACGAGGCATTAAATCTTATGAATTAAAGAATTACGAAGCTGATGATATCATTGGCACGATGGCTAAGCAGGCTGAAACTGCTGGTTACGAAACGACCATTTTTACCGGGGATCGTGATTTAACTCAGTTGACGTCTGACAAGACCAGTGTTGCCGTGTCAAAAAAGGGCGTTACTGAAGTGGAAACCTACACCCCCGAACACGTTGAGGAAAAACTTGGGGTTCGGCCGGACCAGATCATTGAAATCAAGGGGCTGCAAGGGGACACTTCAGATAATTATCCGGGAGTAACCGGTGTGGGGCCTAAAACCGCCGTTTCACTGATTCAGAAGTATGGCACCATTGATGGTGTATACGAAAACATGGATAAGATTACCGCTAAAAAAATGAAGGAACATTTGATTGAAGACAAAGATTCAGCTTTTCAATCTCGTGATTTGGCGACCATTCGTCGGGATGCCCCGATTGAAATCAAGCTAAGCGACTTGACTTACAAGGGAGATCAGCAAGACGAACTAGTTAAGTTCTATCAGGAAATGAACTTCCAATCATATTTAAATAAAATGAATACGGATGCGGGTGACGAGGACGTTCTTGGCTTAAAACCCGTCGAATTCACCGTTTTAACTGCCGATAATTTAAGTGAGCTATCCCAGTTTAAAGATCACGTTTCCTTTTATCTTGAAATGCCAGACGCAAACTATCACACGTCAACTTTTGCTGGGTTTGTGATTGGCGAGGGTGATAAGTGGTTTGTTAGTCGTGACGTGGAATTACTAAAGCAGGCTCCAGTAAAAGATTTATTAACCAGTGATAAGGTTCAAAAAGATGTTTTCGACTTGAAGCGGACTTACGTTGGCTTAAATCGACTGGACATTCACCTAAGTAACGTTGATTTTGATTTGTTGTTGGCTTCGTATTTACTGGATACCAATGAAAACAGTAACGACCTCGGCCGTTTAGCTTTTCAGCACGGTTACCATCAGATTCAATCTGATGAGGAGGTCTATGGTAAGGGTGCCAAACGGGCGATCCCAGATGATGATCAACTCTTTTTTGAACACTTAACTCGAAAAGGGATTACCATTGAATCGTTAAAGAAATCGTTATTTAAGCAACTGGATGAAAACGAGCAGACCAAGCTGTACCGCGACTTAGAGTTGCCGATGGCTTATGTATTGGCACACATGGAAATTGCGGGAATTATGGTGGATACGGACCGTTTGTCAGCAATGCAGAGTGAGTTCACTGAGTTATTGGCTCAGACTCAGCAGACCATTTTTCAAGAAGCTGGCGAAGAGTTCAATATTGGCTCACCCAAACAATTACAGCATATTTTGTTTGAAAAATTAGGGTTAACCCCAATCAAAAAAACTAAGACCGGTTATTCTACCTCAGTTGACGTGCTTGAAAAATTGGCAGCTGAAGCACCAATCGTTGAAAACATTTTGAAGTATCGTCAAATTTCAAAGATTCAATCCACCTATGTTGAAGGCTTATTAAAAGTGGTTCACAGCACGGATCAAAAGGTCCATACCCGTTATTTGCAAACTTTGACGCAAACTGGACGCTTGTCTTCAGTAGACCCTAACTTGCAAAATATTCCTATTAGGACCGAGGAAGGCCGGCGGATTCGTCAGGCATTTATCCCTAGTCATAAGGGCTGGCAGATTTTTTCTTCTGATTATTCACAAATTGAATTGCGGGTGTTGGCTCATATCACTCATGATAAGAATTTGCAGGAAGCCTTTAAAGAGGGCGATGATATTCATGCGTCAACCGCTCGTCGGATTTTCCATTTAGGTCCAGATGCTGAAATTGATCCGAATATGCGACGTCAAGCCAAGGCGGTGAACTTTGGTATCGTGTACGGGATCAGTGATTTCGGTTTGTCCCAAAATATTGGAATTACTCGCAAGCAAGCACGTCAGTTCATTGATACCTACTTCGAGGAATATCCCGGCGTTAAGCAGTACATGACTGATATCGTTGCTTCCGCTAAGGACAAGGGGTACGTTGAAACGATTGCACATCGTCGCCGTTATTTGCCAGATATCAACGCCCGGAACTTTAATCAACGATCATTTGCTGAACGAACAGCGATGAACACGCCAATCCAAGGCAGTGCCGCTGATATCATTAAGATTGCCATGATCAAAATGGAAGATGCTATTAAAGACTTGCAGGCTACGATGCTGTTGCAAGTTCATGATGAATTGATCTTTGAGGCACCCGCTGAAGAGATCCCAACACTGGAAAAATTAGTGCCAAGTGTCATGGATTCAGCCGTGAAACTGGAAATTCCGCTGAAAGTGGAATCTCATTACGGCAATACCTGGTACGAAGCAAAGTAATGATACAAGGAGGCACTAAGGATGCCTGAATTACCCGAAGTTGAAACGGTTCGGCGTGGCCTGACGCGCTTAGTCGGCAATGCTAAAATTACGTCCGTTGATGTTTACTATGAAAAAATGGTCTCACCAGAGGCTGATCAATTTAAAAAAATGCTCGCTGGCAAAACGATTGAACGGATCGACCGGCGAGGAAAATATCTGTTATTCAGATTCGATGATGATTTGACCATGGTGTCCCATTTAAGGATGGAAGGTAAGTACGACGTGCAACCAGCTGGTAATCCGATTACTAAGCATACGCATGTAGTGTTTCACCTCGATGATAACCGTGACTTAAGATATACCGATACCCGGAAGTTTGGCCGGATGCACTTGTTAAAGACGGGTGACGAGACGAAGCTGGTTTCCGGTTTGAAAAAGATGGGGCCGGAACCCACGCCAGAAACGCTGACTGTGGAATATATGAAGCAGATTTTTAGCAAGAGTAAAAAGGCCATCAAGCCATTTTTATTAGATCAAAGCAATATTGCCGGCTTGGGTAATATTTACGTTGATGAAACGCTGTGGTTAAGCCGGATTCATCCGGAACAACCCACCAACACGATTCCGGAATTTCAGATTCGTCAGCTGCGTGAGAATATTATTGCGGAAATTAAGCGCGCAATTGAAGGGCACGGTACGACGGTGCATTCCTTCTCTACTGCTTATGGCGAAGCTGGTGAATTTCAGAATCATTTAATGGTATATGGTCGTAAGGGTGAACCTTGTTTTCGGTGTGATACACCAATTGAAAAAACTAAGGTTGCTCAACGTGGTACGCACTTTTGCCCAGACTGTCAGGTCTTGCGTAAGGACCCTGGGGTGACCATGGTGCTAGGACTAACAGGTGGTATTGCTACAGGAAAATCAACTGTGAGCGAATTTTTCAAAGCCTATCAGATTCCGGTGATTGATGCTGATAAAGTTGCCCGAGAAGTTGTTGAACCGGGAACCAAGGGGCTGAAAGAAATTCAAACCACTTTTGGTTGGCAGATGATTCAGCCGGACGGTACTTTGGATCGCCATGCACTTGGTACCTTGGTGTTCAGCCAACCCGAGAAGTTAGCACAGTTAAACGGTATTACCGGGCCATTAATTAAAAAGGCCGTAGTGCGCAAATTACGGGGTTACCGAAGGCGTCAAGTGCCGCTGGTGATCTACGATGCGCCCACGCTTTTTGAAGCCCATGGCGCAGCCGGCATGAACGAAATTATGGTCGTCAACGTACCGGATCAAGTACAGTTGCAGCGATTAATGGCACGTGACCACTTGCCTAAAAAAGAAGCGTTGGAGCGAATCAACGCGCAGATGCCATTAGCTGAAAAGGTAAAACGGGCTGATGTGGTGATTGATAATAGTGATTCAGTTGATAAAACAAAAGCGCAAGTGGTAAGATGGCTGAATGAAGCCGGATTTGGCTCATTAATAACAGATAAATCTAATTAGGTTAAAAAGTAAAATGTTTGATAAGGATAAGAGGTGAAACTATGCATTGTCCACACTGTCACCATAATGGTTCACGAGTTGTTGATAGTCGGCCAACAGATGAGGGTCGGGTTATTAGACGGCGCCGTGAATGTGAAAATTGCGGCTTTCGGTTCACAACGTTTGAACGCATCGAAGCAACACCATTATTAGTCATCAAGAAGAACGGTACTCGTGAAGAATTCAATCGTGAGAAAATCTTACGGGGAATTATTCGCTCAGCGGAAAAACGGCCAGTTGGTATGGATGTCATGACCAAACTGGTTGATGAGGTTGAAAATGAAGTCCGTTCACTGGGTGAAAATGAAGTTTCCAGCCAATTGATTGGTGAATACGTGATGAAGCGCTTAGCAGATATCGATGAGATTTCCTATATTCGTTTCGCCAGTGTTTACCGTCAGTTCAAGGATATGAGTGTCTTTTTGGAAGAACTCAAAGATGTGATGAATAAGGATAAGAAAAAAGGGGCTTCCTCTGATAAAAAGAAATGAAACGGGGCTTGATCATGGCGGAGTCAAAGCAACCATTGATGCCTAAAACATCTGTCGCAATTGTCACTGCAACGCGGCTTCAAGAAGAGCGGCGACGGGTGTTGGACTTGCTTTACCAACCGATTTTAGGCGTATCAGCCTACAGTCTAGCGACAGTGATGTGGCGACAAGTATCTTTGACAGCTGATTTAAAAGTCGAAGTGACCCATACTGATCTATTGGCACTGCTCAATATTAGTATGGTGACGCTTCAAGACTCAAGACAACGGCTGGAGGCTGCGGGACTACTACGGACTTTTGAAAATCAGCCTGATCGATTACCAGAATTGATCTATGAATTACAGCAACCCGTTAGTGGTGAAATGTTCTTTAAAGATGACCTGTTAAGCTTGCTGTTACTGGAAGTAGTAGGTGAGCGGCAGTTTGAACGACTGCGGCAAGCCTTCTTGCCACGGCAACTTAAACGGGATAGGTGGCACGAAATTTCCAAGTCGTTTTTAGACGTTTTTTCACTGGATAACCGACTGATTGCGGCACCACCTAAATTGATCGAGGCAACCAAAGCAGCTTTTAATCAGGAAGAAACCACTGTAGAACATGAACAACCTACGGCGCCTGACTTTGATTTTGGTTTGCTTTCTGAACTGCTGAAGCGGTCATACATTGACTTGAACGATTTGCGACAATATCGTCAGTTGATTATTAACGAACATTTATTGTACGGTATTGATGAAACGGAAATGGCACGCTACATAGGTGATGCCACTAATTTAGCCACGAATAAGTTAGATGCCAATCAGTTTAAACGTGCAATCGCTGCTGCCTATCAGGGTGAAACAACACCGGTGGTATCGGCTCAAAAAACGGTCACTGCTCAAAAAGCCAGTGAGAGTCAGGAAGAAGCAGCCTTGATTGCTACTGCTAAACAGTATGAACCAATGGCTTTCTTAGCCCAGATTCGTCAACAGCAGGGTGGTTATGTCGCTAGTGGCGAGCAACGTATTGTTGAGCAAATTGCTAATAAACAGATCTTTTCCAGTTCTGTGATTAATATGCTGATTTACGAGGTTTTGATTGATCTGAATAATTCAACGATTACTCAGCGACTCACCGATACTATCGCCAATCGCTGGGCGCAAGATGGTGTCAAAACGCCAGAAGATGCGCTAGCAAGTATTCGTAAATTTAAAGCAGACCGGGCGAAACCCAAAACGACTCGGCGGCGTGGCGGCACTAAGAATATCAAAGAAACATTACCGGATTGGGCGAAAAGTGATTATCAACCAAAGAAGAAAAAAACGTTATCCAAGTCTGACCAGGATCAATTTAACGAACAATTAAATAAACTTAAAAAACTGCGGGATGGAGGTGATTAGTATGGAAAATATCAGTGAGTCTATGAAACGTTATATGGACCAACACCAACTTAATGCTAATTACCAAAAACTGATGAACAGTGTGTATCAAGATGCTGATGTTCAGGCATTTTTAAAGGCCAATGCTGATCAGTTAAACGCCGAACAGATTGACCGTTCATCGGCCAAATTATACGAATACGTTAACGAACGCAATAAATTGGCGGCTGGCGAAACAACATTTGCCCCAGGATATGAACCTAAACTGGTCTTAAATGACCACTTGGTGGAAGTGTCATATCAGCCAACCGATGCTCAAAAAGCAAAGCTGAAGCAGGCTGCTTTGAAACGAAGAGTCAATGCCATTATGATGCCGAAACTGATTAAGAATGCGACGTTTGATCATTTTATCAACGACCCCGATCGAGCGCAGGCACTACAAGCTGCAGTGGCGTTTATTGAGGCGTATTCGAAAGATTCGAAGCATTTTCACCAGGGACTCTACCTGTATGGTAGTTTTGGCGTGGGTAAGACTTATTTACTTGGGGCTATTGCCAATCAACTAGCTGATATGGGCGTGAAAACAACCCTAGTGCATTTTCCGAGTTTTGCGGTGGAAATGAAAAATGCCATTGCTAGTAATCAAGTTGCTGGTCGTCTAGACGATGTTAAGCAGGCGCAGATCTTGATGATCGATGATATTGGTGCGGATGCGATGTCCGCTTGGGTACGCGATGATATTCTCGGCGTGATTTTGGAATATCGGATGCAAAATGAATTACCAACTTTCTTTTCGTCTAATTTCTCGATGCAGCAGTTAGAAACTGAGCATTTAGCAGAGACGCAAAAGGGTGATGTAGAGCCTTTAAAGGCTAAGCGCCTGATGGAGCGGATTCGCTTCTTGGCTCAAGAAATTGAGATGATTGGTGAGAACCGTCGGCAAAAATAGTGTTGACACTTATTTTTCAAAGTGGTTTAATGTGAATTGTAATCAAATTCAAAGAATTTTAAATGTTTGAAAGACAAGATTTAATTGAACTCTCCAAGAGAGAAGCACCACTTCTGGAAGTGCTTTGTGAGCGATATTAAGTTACCACTTTCTCGAATGTGCGATGGATAATATCGCATCGGCTGTCCCGTTATCACTGAATGAAGGTTTGGTTCGCAGTGTGAATCAGATGAATTTCGGGTGGAACCGCGTAGAGACGTCCCGGTATGTACAGTAATGTGCATGCCGGGATTTTTTAGTTTCACGGTTCGGTGGCTTTCAATGTTTAAAGTAATGAATATATAAGGAGAAGAGTAGAATGGCAGATATTACGATTGAATTCCCAGATGGTAAAAAGAAACAGTTTGATGCCGAAGCAACTACCAAAGACGTCGCACAGTCCATCGCTATTAGTTTAGCTAAAAAGGCTGTTGCAGGTAAGTTAGACGGTAAATTGATTGATTTAAACGCACCTTTGAAGCACGATGGCAAGATTGAAATCGTCACAAAGGACAGCGAAGATGGTTTGGCTGTATTACGTCAATCCGTCGCCTTACTAACTAAGGTTGCTTTAAAGGAAAGCTTCCCATCAATTCAATTTGGTGAAGAAGTCGGCGATGAAAACGGCTTTTACGTTGATACCGATAAGGAAGACGGTCAGGTCAGTGTTGATTCATTACCAGCTATTTCTGACAAAGTACAAGCATTCATCAACCAAAAATTGGCGATTAAGCACGTTCGCTTAAGCAAGGCAGATGCCTTGAAGAAGCTTGAAGGTACTTCATACGAAGCCAAGCTTGTTGAAGACAGCGATGAAGAAGAATTTCCATTTTACGAAATTGATGGCGTTTCTGTCTTAGCCAGTGGTGTTAGTTTCGCTAATACTGGTGACATCAAGTTCTTCCGTCTGTTATCAGTTGCCGGTGCTTACTTTGAAGGTAAGTCATCTAACCCAATGCTGCAACGGATCTACGGTACCGCATTCTACAAGCAAGCTGATCTTGATGCTGATCTACAAGCTCGTCAAGAAGCCCGCGAACATGATCACCGTGTGATTGGTAACGATCTGGACTTGTTCTTCGTTGATCCTAAAGTTGGTGCCGGTTTACCATACTGGATGCCAAACGGTGCTACCATTCGTCGTACCATCGAACGTTACATCATCGACAAGGAAGTTGCTGACGGCTACAAGCACGTTTACACACCGGTTCTTGCTAACCTCGACCTTTACAAGACTTCAGGCCACTGGGCTCACTACCGCGAAGACATGTTCCCACCAATGGACATGGGTGATGGCGAAATGCTTGAATTACGGCCAATGAATTGCCCAAGCCATATTCAAATTTATAACCACCACATTCGTTCATACCGTGAATTGCCATTACGGATCGCTGAATTAGGGATGATGCACCGTTACGAAAAATCAGGTGCCTTATCAGGTTTGCAACGTGTTCGTGAAATGACTTTGAACGATGGTCACACCTTCGTTGCCTTGGATCAAGTTCAAGACGAATTCAAGAAGATCTTGCGGTTGATCATGGATGTTTACAAGGACTTTAACATTAATGATTACAGCTTCCGTCTTTCATATCGTGATCCTGAGAATACTGAAAAGTACTTCGATGATGACGAAATGTGGAACCGTAGCCAAACCATGTTGAAGGGTGCCATGGATGACCTTGGTCTTGACTACTACGAAGCTGAAGGTGAAGCTGCTTTCTATGGTCCTAAGTTGGATATCCAAACTAAGACTGCTTTAGGTAACGACGAAACGATGTCAACCATTCAATTAGACTTCATGTTGCCAGACCGCTTCGATTTGAAGTACGTCGGTGCAGATGGTGAAGATCACCGTCCAGTTATGATTCACCGTGGGATCGTTGGTACTATGGAACGGTTTATCGCTTACTTGACTGAAATCTACAAGGGTGCTTTCCCAACTTGGTTGGCGCCAAAGCAAGTTAAAATCATCCCAGTTAGTGATGATAAGCATGGTGAATATGCTGAGAGTTTAAGCAAGCAATTGTTGGCTGCTGGCGTTCGTGCCGAAGTTGATCACCGTGGTGAAAAGATGAACTACTTGATCCGTGATGCTCAAACTCACAAGATTCCATATACGTTAGTTGTTGGTGATCAAGAAGTCGCTGATAAGGCCGTCAGTGTTCGTAAGTACGGTGAACAAGACAGTCAATCTATGAGTGCCGATAATTTCGAAACCGAAATTTTGAAGGATATTGCTAATTACAGTAATAACTAGATTGTTAAAAGTGGCTTGACACATGAATTAAATAGACTATACTTATTATTCGTGAGCTTAAAGCCAAGTGATTTGACTAATGTATCGTGTCATGGTATATTAGTGGAGTTGAAAAAATGTAAGTAGAAGCACCCGCTTCTCGCCTCGTGGTTAACGCTGCCTGGCCGATACGTAAATAAACCGAGCCTGAGAAGGTTTGGATATTTAACGGGTGCGCATTGCGTGCCCGTTATTTGTTTGGGTAAGACTTACGTTTCATTGTTTTCAAAATCACTCGGAGGTGAATGACCATAGCAAACGATATGATGGTTAACGAAGGAATCCGCGCTCGTGAAGTACGGTTGATCGGTAATAATGGCGAACAACTGGGCATTAAGAGTAAGCGAGATGCGCTTCAACTGGCTGAAGATGCGGACTTGGATCTTGTTTTGGTGGCAGCGAAAGCGAAGCCACCGGTTGCCCGGATCATGGATTACGGGAAGTATCGGTTCGAGATGCAAAAGAAGCAGCGTGAAGCTCGTAAGAAGCAAAAGGTCGTTAGCGTTAAGGAAGTTCGCTTAAGTCCATCAATTGATACGAACGATTTCAATACGAAACTTAAGAACGCTAAGAAGTTCTTAAGCAAGGGCGAAAAAGTTCGGGTTTCAATTCGGTTCAAGGGTCGGGCAATTACTCATAAAGATATTGGCCGCCAAGTTTTGAACCGGATGGCTGAAGAAACAAGCGATTTTGCGACCGTTGAACAACGTCCTAAGATGGACGGACGGAGCATGTTTTTGATGCTTGCACCAAAAAAAGAAGACTAGTTGTTTAGTATTTGAGGAGGATTTTCGATTATGCCAAAGATGAAGACAAACCGCGCCAGTGCCAAGCGTTTCAAAGTAACTGCTAAGGGCGGCATTAAGAGTGCGAATGCTTACACGAGTCACCGTTTCCACGGTAAGACTAAGAAGCAACGTCGTCAATTACGTGGGACTTCAATGATGAAATCAAACACGATTAAGAAAACTTATCGTCAATTACTGCAAAAGTAATTCGCTAAGCCGTTTCAAAAATTAATCTGTTAAAACGATGATAACCGTAAGTATTAGTAGGAGGAATTCAATATGCCACGAGTAAAAGGTGGAACAGTAACACGCGCACGTCACAAAAAGATTCTTAAATTAGCTAAAGGTTACCGTGGTTCAAAGCACCGTTTGTTTAAGGTTGCTAAGGACCAAGTAATGAAGGGCCGCGAATACGCCTATCGTGATCGTAAGGCCAACAAGCGTAACTTCCGTCGTCTTTGGATCGCACGGATCAACGCTGCAGCCCGTTTAAACGGTTTAAGCTACAGCAAGATGATGTTTGGCTTGAAGCAAGCTAACGTTGAAGTTAACCGTAAGATGCTGGCTGACTTAGCTGTTAATGATGCTGATGCTTTCAAGGCATTAGCTGACGAAGCAAAAAAGGCATTATAATTTAAACCTAAACGAGGCTGGATGAAGACTTCCAACCTCGTTTTTGTTTGATTCAGTAGAGATACGCCATAATCATAGTAATGTTGGCTAAAATCTCGTATAATATAACCTCAGTATAGGATAAAGGAGTTAGTAAATGTTAGCGCAATTTACACCAACTTGGATGATCGATGCAACTTATGATATTAACCCCGAACAATTAAAACGGTTGGGGATCAAAGTTGTTTTGACGGATCTTGATAATACCCTCATTGCATGGAATAATCCTTATGGGACGGAAGAACTCAGGGACTGGATGATGTCACTAGAACGTGAGAACATCCAGTTGGTGGTTGTGTCGAACAATTCTCACCGGCGGGTTAAAAAGGCGGTGGCGACTTTGCAGCTTCCCTTTATTTCACGCGCGCTTAAACCATTTTCGGGTGGTATTCGGCGGGCGATGCGTCAATACCATGTTGGTAAAAATGAAGTTGTGATGGTTGGTGATCAGTTATTGACGGATGTGGCTGCAGCAAACTTCAGTGGCATCTCTAGTATCTTAGTCAAACCAATTATTGAAAGCGATGCGTGGAACACCAAAATCAATCGGTTTTTCGAACGATTTGTGATGCACGCAATCCGTAAAAGACATCCAGAACTCAAGTTTCGAAAGGACTTAATCAATGAGCGAAACAAATAAAGATGAAGTATTAGTTGACGGTGAAGCCGTGTTTTGTATTGGCTGTGGTGCACAGATTCAGACCACGGATAAAAACAAGCCTGGTTACACGCCGCAATCGGCCCTAGATAAAGGGTTGGAAACGGGTGAATTATACTGTCAGCGTTGCTTTAGACTGCGACACTACAATGAAATCGTACCGGTTGGTCTGACGGATGATGATTTTCTGCGTCTGCTGACTCAAATTCGTGATGCAAATGCGTTGATCGTCTACGTTGTTGATATTTTTGATTTCAACGGCTCGATTATTCCAGGACTGCACCGCTTTGTTGGTGATAATCCCGTGATGTTAGTGGGTAATAAAGAAGATTTGCTGCCAAGTTCTCTGCGACGTTCAAAACTGCGTGATTGGTTACGTCAACGCGCTAATGAACAGGGAATTCGCCCAATCGATGTTTCTTTATTATCAGCTAAGACGAATCAATCAGTTGACCAATTTTTGGATAAAGTTGAAAAACACCGTGATAACCGCGATGTCTACATCGTTGGTGTTACCAATGTTGGGAAGTCAACACTGATCAATCAAATTATTCGTCGCAGTACTGGGGCTAAGGACGTGATCACCACGTCCCGTTTTCCAGGTACTACGTTAGACAAGATCGAGATTCCATTGGATGACGATCACGTGTTAGTGGATACGCCAGGAATTATCCATCCGTCACAGATGGCCCATTACTTATCGGGTAAAGAATTAAAGATTGTGACACCGCAAAAGCAAATCAAGCCAAAAGTTTATCAGTTAAATGATCAGCAAACCATTTTCTTAGCTGGTGTTGCGCGTTTTGATTATGTTTCTGGCCCTAAACATGGTTTTACGGTGTACGTTGAAAACAACTTACCGTTGCATCGGACTAAGCTGGAAAATGCGGATAACTTTTACAGTAAACACGTTGGCGATTTGTTGACACCACCTGAAAGCCCAGACAATGATCTGCCGCCTTTAGAAAGACACGAATTTAAGATTACTGACAAAAGTGATTTAGTGTTTGAAGGGCTTGGTTGGATCACCGTACCTGCTGGTGTAGTCGTTGCCGGCTATGCGCCTAAAGGTGTTGGTGTTGTGGTTCGTCGAGCAATGATATAAGGAGAAATTAATTTGAATTTAAAAGGTAAACAAAAACGGTTTTTACGTGCTCAAGCACATCATTTGAACCCAATCTTTTCGGTTGGTAAAAATGGGCTTAACCAAACTTGGTTAGCTCAATTAGATGGTGCGCTTCAAAAGCGTGAACTCATCAAAATCAATCTTCAGCAAAGTGCTGACGAAACGGTTGACGAAGTTCAAGCTTACATTGAAGACAACACTCAGATTCAGGTTGTCCAAACCATTGGTCGGGTACTGGTTTTATTCCAGCCAGCATCTGAAGAAAAATATCAGGATCTTTCATTACAAGTAGCAAAATTAGCATAATCATTTTGAAATAAGGGGAAATCACGATGGTTAAGGTAGTTGAACAGACGAAGACACAGGTTGTTGAACAGCTGGCAGCCACTATCAAGAAAAAAAGAATTGGTATTCTCGGCGGAACGTTCAATCCACCCCACATTGGGCATTTGATCATGGCGGATCAAGTTATGACACAGTTAGGGCTTGATCGCGTTTTGTTCATGCCGGATGCCAATCCACCACACGTTGACCGGAAAGTAGCCATTGATGCTGCTGATCGCGTTAAGATGGTAGCGGACAGTATTGCGGACAATCCCAATTTCGGTATCGAACTGGCTGAGGTTCAGCGGGGTGGTATCAGTTATACCTACGACACGATGTTGGAATTGAAACGCAAGCACCCTGAGAATGAATATTATTTTATTGTTGGTGCCGATATGGTTGATTACCTGCCAAAATGGTATCGGATCGACGATTTAATTAAACTGGTGCAGTTTGTTGGTGTTCGTCGTGAAGACTATCCAGTAACCTCTAAGTATCCAGTTCTCTGGGTCGATATCCCCTCGATTGATATTAGTTCTTCAATGATTCGCAGTCGAGTCAGACAGGGACAGTCAATCAGATACTTTGTGAAGGATCCAGTAGCGAAGTATATTAAGGAGCGACAGTTATATCATGAATGAAGAAGTATCGTATACTGGCCGTTACACTACTGATAGTCGTGACCAGTTATTGGCCAAAATTTCAGAGCAGTTAAAACCGGCTCGTTTTGCCCACGTGCAACGGGTGGAGAAAACTGCTATTCAACTGGCAAAACAGTATGGCGTCGAGGTTGAAAAGGCTTCGATTGCTGGTTTAGTTCACGATTACGCCAAGCAACGACCTGATGAGGACTTTATTGCCGCCATTCACCACTATCAGCTAGATCCTGATTTGGTTAATTGGAACAACGCCATTTGGCATGGGGTAGTTGGGGCCGAACTCATCAAGGCCGAGCTGGGTATCGATGATGAAGACATTTTGAATGCTGTTCGTTATCATACGACTGGTAACCGGTATATGACTAAATTAGCGCAAATTATTTACATGGCAGACTACATTGAACCAGCGCGTGATTTTGATGGGGTGGAAAAAGCACGGTTGCTCACTTCACAAAGCCTCGAACTGGCGGTGGCTTACCAAACCAAACACACCTTGCTATACTTGTTGGAAAATAATCAACGAGTTTACCCGAAAACGATTGAAACGTATAACGCTTGGGTTCCCCAAAGCGGATTGAAAGATTAATGGAGGTACTTAATGAATAGTAAAGATATTTTAGAAGTTGCTGTTAAAGCTGCTTCAGATAAGCGGGCGGAAGATACCGTCGCCCTAGACATGCAGAATGTTAGTTTGATTACGGACTATTTCATGATCACCGACGCCACCTCTGGCCGTCAAGTACAAGCGATTACTGATAACATTCAAGAAGCATGTGAAAAGGCTGATATTCCAGTTAAACGAATTGAGGGTCGTGACGCAGCTCGCTGGGTTTTAATCGACCTTGGTGATGTCATGGTGCACGTTTTCCAGAAGGACGAACGGGCTCACTATAATTTGGAAAAATTGTGGTCAGAAGCACCCTTAGTTAACGTTGATGACTGGGTAGAAGCATGATTTATCAAACTTTCGCCAAATTGTACGATGAACTGTTTGACAGTGAATTGTATCTTGAATGGCGGTCCTTTGTTGAGCAACAGGTCACTGATAAGCAGCAACCGCTGTTGGAACTGGCCTGTGGTGCTGGCCGATTAGCCGTATTGTTAGCGCAAGACGGCTATAATGTGAGTGGTTTTGACCTTTCGGATGAGATGCTAAGTTTAGCTGATCAGCATGCGCGAGAAGCAGACGTGACGTTACCCTTAATCGAGGGCAATATGCTTGATTTGAGTGATTTGGAAACGTACCACACGGTGACTTGTTTCGCTGATTCGCTGTGTTATTTACCCAACGAAGAATCACTGTCAACGACATTTGAACAAGTTGCACGTCATCTGGATGATGATGGGCAATTTTTGTTTGACGTGATTTCACCATATCAAACAGATCGAGTTTATCCTGGCTATATGTACAACTATCGTGATGCTGATCGTGCCTTTCTCTGGTCTAGCGAGACAGGGGAAGAACCGCATTCAGTTGACCATGATCTGACGTTCTTTACCTATAATGAAGCTAAAGATGCTTATGATGAGGTGGCTGAGTTACATCATGAACGAACCTATGAGCTATCGACGTATCAACGGTTACTGAAGACTGCTGGTTTTAAGCAGGTTAAGGTGAGTGCTGATTTTGGTAAGTCTGATATTCAGGCTGATACAACGCGTTGGTTCTTCGTTTGCAGTAAGTAAAATTAAGCTTGATCCTACGGAGGTGGCATGATGGCAACTGTTTTGGGCATTGTTGCAGAATATAATCCGTTTCATAACGGTCATGCCTACCAATTGCGACAGGCTAAGCAGCAGTCGCAAGCCGATGTGACGGTGGTTGTAATGAGTGGTAACTGGATGCAACGCGGTGAACCCGCTTTAATAGACAAGTGGCAGCGAACTAGACTGGCGCTTCTTGGTGGTGTTGATTTGGTTATCGAATTGCCCTTTCAGTTTGTCGTCCAGCCCGCTCATTTATTTGCTCAGGGTGCTATCCAGCTGCTGTCAGCGTTAGGGTGTACGACGCTTGCTTTCGGTGCTGAACACCCGGACTTAGATTTTGAGACCTTGGTGGCTAATCAGCCAACGAATGCTAGTAGCCATTTTAAGCAATTTAATGAAACTTATCCCACCTTGTTTAATGATTACTTGCAGGCACAGACGGGTATGAATCTGCGCGCTTCAAACGATATCTTAGGGTTTAGTTACGTTGCTGCTAATCGTCAATTAGAACGGCCGTTGGAAATCTTGCCGATTCAAAGACGGGGAAGTTCCCACCAGGAGACGCAACTTGATTCAGAGGCAACGGTTGCTAGTGGAGCAGCGATTCGAAGTGCGGTTCAATCTGGTAGCTGGCCGTCAGTTGCTCGTATGGTTCCAGCTGAGACGTTATCGGCACTTCAAAAAAATCAGCAGGTGACGTGGAATGATTATTGGCCGTATTTACGTTACCAGTTACTTTCAACTTCGCTGGCTGATCTGCATGAGGTTTACCAAATGAGCGAAGGTATTGAGTATCGGCTAAAGCAGGCCGCGTTAACCAGCACTAATTTTGATGAATTTTTGCGTGCGGCGAAGACCAAACGGTTTACTTATGCGCGACTGCAACGTTTATGTGTATACATTTTGTTACAGGTCAATCGGGTGGAGCTGCCAACAGAAGTCAGATATGCGCACGTACTGGGTTTTGATCGCTTGGGGCAGCAGTACCTAAAACAGGTAAAAAAACGCTCTAAACTGCCCTTAATATCGCGTGTGACGGATGATTGGATCAATGGTCCGTACCGACTTGATTATCAGGCGGGTCTGATGCGTCAAATGCTGACTGAAGTTGATCAAGATCGCTTGCAGCATGCTGTTATTGTATAGTTGCCCTGTCCGTTTTGAATAAGTTCAACTTTTTATGATGACTTTGAAGTTGTTTTCAACGTGTCATGTAAATTCCCTTGACATCGTCACAACCCATAGTTATAATAATAAAGTTGCGTTAGGAGGATACTGAATTGAAGTTGTCGTTATCCGAGTTACAAAAAGAGTACCGGCATGAACCACTCAAATTCGATGAAGCCCTGGATTTGAAAGCAGATCTGATGGATCGTTATCCTGATGAAGTGCTTGACGTAACACCAGTTCACATCAATGGGATGGTTAGTGTTGAAGATGGTGGGGACGTGCTGTTTTATACTCACGTTTCGGCTACATTGACGGTACCGTCGACACGTTCACTTACACCAGTTGAGTTACCCATGGATTTTGACGTTACCGAGTTTTACGTTGCCTCTCAGGCAGCTTTAACCCGTTACGAAAAAACCGACGTGGTTCTTGTGGTAGAGGATGATGTGATTGATGTAGACAAAGCAATCGCTGACAATCTGTTACTACAGATTCCGATGCAAGTACTGACGAAGGCTGAACAGTCTGAAGATGAATTACCCGAAGGTCAAGACTGGCAGGTAACCATTGAAGGTGAAGCCGAAGAATCAGATTCTAAAACTGTTGATCCACGTCTTGCTAAGTTAAAAAACTTCTTTGATGATTCGTCGAAAGACGATGAACAGTAGGACTTAAAAATCTTTCACTAGTGGATAATTTTAAATTTAAGGAGGTGTTTCCATTGGCTGTACCAGCACGTAAGACTTCTAAGACGAAGAAACGTATGCGTCGAGGAAACATTAAGTTGCAAGTACCTAATTTGAGTGCTTGCCCAAACTGTGGTGAATTACGTAAATCACACGTTGTTTGCCCTAACTGCGGCTTCTATGATGGTCGTCAGGTTGTTAAGACTAACAACTAGTTAATAAAAAAGAAGCATCCAAGAGAACCGCGGTCTCTGGATGCTTCTTTTTTGTTTATTTGTTTATTTATTTATAGACTGGCAATCAAATCAAGAGGGTCAAATTGCTTGTCTGATACGGTTTAGCCTTGTCAGTAGGGAAAACATCAGGATAGTGCATATGAGCATTTACAAGGTAATTATGACGTTTCTTACTTGTATCTATTAGTGATGTGTGATTAAGTACGGCAAATTACAAGTTTAATCCGAACAAGCCCGGAATCTTTCAATGGCAGTCTGTTGATGATGTATTTTTAATGGTCGTTGATTAATTAGTTCAAGTGCTGCTAGGATCTCATCAGTCGTTACTTG
>Ga0214925_100089_pt1 | contig 86723 bp, 80 predicted proteins | sample Stichaenrichment_FD_168299 | JGI IMG/M metagenome (GOLD analysis project Ga0214925, IMG submission 168299) | Xylose enriched microbial communities from anaerobic bioreactor in Madison, Wisconsin, United States - 63SRT | ecosystem: Engineered > Bioreactor > Anaerobic > Unclassified | place: USA... | reverse complement strand
TAATATTGCTGGGATAATTTTTCATAGCTTAAACTCGCTTTTTACATAGAAGTATATCAAAAATCATAGATCTTGGACAGCTTCTTAGTACCTTTGGTGGTAGGTATTTTCCCATTTTACGCCCGTCAAGTTCAAAATGCGCTCTTGGAAATCGATCCCCAGGTCATCGAAGCTGCTCGCTCAATGGGCTCCAGTACAACTGAAATTATTTTTCGAATTTACCTGAGAGAGGGCCTTCCTGATTTGATTCGTGCGTCGATTGTGACCGTTATCAGTTTAATCGGATTAACCACAATGGCCGGTGCAATCGGATCAGGCGGTCTTGGAGATATAGCCATCAGTATTGGTTATGCCCGTTTTGAAAATGATGTAACCGTTGCGGCCATGTTAGTTATTTTAGTATTAGTGTTCCTGGTTCAAATTATCGGCGATTGGTTCGCTAAAAAAACAGTTCATTTATAAAAATTAATAGTATAGGAGAAACACAATGAAAAAAGGCAAAGGAATTATCATTACCATTATTAGTATCATTGTTATTATCGGTATTATATTTGGTATTCATACCCTAACAGGTAACTCGACAAAATCTTCAAATACAACAATTACCGTTGGCTCGCAAGGATCAGATTACGATATTTGGAATCACATCGCCGCAAGTAAACAGGCAAAAGAATTAGGACTAAAAATTAAAACCAAACAAATTACCGATGGCGTTCAGTTAAACAACGCAACCGCGCAGGGAAGCGTGGACGTGAATGCCTTTCAATCCTACTCATATTTGGAAGCATATAATAAAGAACACAAAAACAGTCAATTAGCTGCCCTAGGCACCACTTACTTGGAACCACTCGGTATTTATTCAGATAAATATAAGCGCATTAGTAAAATCCCCAATGGCGCAACAGTTGCTATTGCTAACAACCCCGCAAACACAGCCAGAGGACTCCTACTGCTGCAAAGTGCCGGTTTAATTAAATTGAAGAAAAATTTTGGTGCCCTTGGCAATACAAACGACATTGCGTCAAATCCAAAACATCTCAAATTTAAAGAAATCGATGATACTACCGGTCCGCGTGTCCTACATACGGTCGACGTTGTCCTAATTTCAAACACCGTTGCACTTGAAGGTCACTTAAACGTATTAAAGGATTCAATTTTCCACGAAAAAATTGACATCAGCACACGAAGTAACATCAATGTGCTTGCAACTGCTAAAAAGAATAAAGACAACAAGAACTACAAAAAACTGGTTAAGCTCTATCATGAACCAGCTATTCAGAAATATATCAAAGATAAATATGATGGCACTAAAGTGGAGGTTCAAAAACCACTGTCGTATCTAAAATAGTCGAACGCAAAAACCGCAACCTGGAAATCAATCTCGATTGCGGTTTTTATTTTAAAAATAATTGCGAACGAAGTCATAGAATGCCATTAACGGCCAAATTGCCACCAGTGTTTCTTTTTTCGCGGTGCAGCTTGATAACTGCTGCCATCACTTGAAAGAACCTGATCTGGACGGTAGCTATCAGAAACTTTTGTTGCCTGCTGGGTATTTTCGGATTGTTTTTGGTTGTCACTTGATTGATTGGTTACGTTTTCTTCGATTGTCTTGGTTTCCGATGAATTCCCCATCTTATTCTGAAGCTGTTTTAACTTATTTTGAACATCAAGCTGTAAGCGTTGTGATTGATCCAATAATTGATGCAATTCGCGAATTTGCTTATCCTTTTCCTCAATCTGTTTACGTTGATCTTCAAGCGTCTCAGCTAACAACGCCGTGGTATCTTTACTATTCTTAGAATCTGCCGAAGCAGTTGCGTTACTTTCAGCCGAGTTTTCAGTACTGGATTCCGAATTCTTGAATTGTTCTTTCAAGACATCGACACCCTCATCTTTAATCAGGATTTTATTTCCCTGTTTAATGGTATATGTACTTCGAAACTCGTCATCCATATGTTTCCGGATTGCGGTTTTGGAAACTGCCAACTCATCTGCGAGTTCTTTGATAGTCAACGACATAACATCGCCCCCTACTACTTAATTTTTTGAATAAATATCTTTCAAAGTGACACACATATCATTATAGTGATTTAACCATAATTGAGCAAATAAAAATCGCAAACGCACTTGATGAGATTATACCAAATTTTATTGTAAAATTAAATTCGGATTAGAGCAACAATTGACAATCTCATCATTTTTGAGGTACACTACTCGCAGCGTCTGACGTTATTTAACACTATTTTATGTGAAATTGATATAATTCTACATAATATACTTTTAAAAAATATTTCAAATTATTCTTTAATTTAGACACAGAATTTGTTATTCTTAGACAATCGAAATTAGTGTTATTCGCCAGGCTAGACATGCTTAGAAAATATAGGAGTGAGTTCAATGAGCAATGTTTTTGCAAAGATGTTCCGTAAAGAGGATCCCTTGGTATACCAGGATAAGGATTCTCATCTTATTCGAAGTCTGACAACTAAAGACTTTTTAGCACTCGGTGTTGGAACAATTGTTTCTACATCAATCTTTACTTTACCCGGTGTTGTTGCCGCACAACACGCCGGCCCCGCCGTTGCACTATCGTTCTTATGTGCCGCAATTGTTGCGGGTATGGTCGCGTTTGCTTACGCTGAAATGGCTGCTGCCATGCCATTTGCCGGGTCCGCCTATTCATGGATCAACGTGGTTTTTGGTGAATTTTGGGGTTGGATTGCCGGCTGGGCATTACTAGCCGAATACTTCATTGCCGTCGCGTTTGTTGCTTCCGGGCTTTCTGCAAACTTTCAAGGTTTGATCTCGCCGCTGGGATTTAAATTACCCGCCACATTATCGACAGCCTCGACCGGTTCCAATGGTGGATTGATGGATTTGTTTGCGATTATCGTTATTCTATTGGTTACCACCTTGCTCTCACGAGGTGCATCGCAAACCGCACGTGTCGAAAACACATTGGTTGTTTTGAAAGTTATTGCTATTCTGGTCTTTATTTTTGTTGGTGCAACCGCAATTAAAACCAAGAACTATACACCATTTATTCCGAAATATCATGTCAATGCAGATGGTTCTGCCTTTGGTGGTTGGCAGGGTATTTATGCCGGCGTTTCGGAAATCTTCCTGGCATATATCGGATTTGATTCAATTGCTGCCAACTCGGCTGAAGCTAAGAACCCACAGAAAACAATGCCCCGTGGTATTTTAGGCTCACTGTTCATTGCCGTGTTCCTGTTCGTTGCCGTTGCATTAGTACTTGTCGGCATGTTCCGTTACTCTGATTACGCAAATAATGCGGAACCGGTTGGCTGGGCACTGCGTCAAAGCGGTCACGAGATTATCGCAACTGTTGTTCAGGCCGTTGCTGTTGTGGGTATGTTCACTGCCCTGATTGGCATGATGCTTGCAGGTTCACGACTTCTTTATTCATTTGGTCGTGATGGCTTGCTTCCAAAGGCCCTCGGTAAGTTAAGCAATAATTTACCAAACCGTGCTTTAATCGTTCTGACAATTATTGGAATTGCATTGGGTGCTTTCTTTCCATTTACTTTCTTAGCTCAGTTGATTTCAGCCGGAACCTTAATCGCGTTCATGTTCGTATCAATCGGAATCTATGCACTTCGTCCTCGCGAAGGAAAAGACATCCCGGAACCAAGTTTTAAGATGCCGCTTTATCCGGTTCTACCTGCCCTTGGATTTTTAGGCGCTTTGGCCATCTTTTGGGGACTTGACATTCAGGCTAAAACCTATGCACTAGGCTGGTTTATCTTCGGAATGATTATCTACTTTGGTTATGGTATGAAACATTCCACTGCAACTATTGATAAAGAAAACGAAGAAGCAAGAAAAGATTAACCTTATTTTTAAACACAGCATGCGTTACTACAGGAAATCGCTATCATTTCCTGTATACTTAAGATAGACGTGATTAAAAACATTGGCATCTCGCAACTTTTTGCACATTGTGTTTGAATTGTTCGCAATGCCAATGTTTTTTACATATATACTAAGGGGACGTGATTTTCATGAGTAATTTAGAGAAAGCATCTCGCTTGATTGATGAAGAAAACAATTACTATGCCCGCTCTGCAAGAATTAATTATTATAATTTAGTCATTGACCATGCTCACGGTGCAACGCTTGTAGACGTTGATGGCAACAAATACATCGACCTGCTGGCCAGTGCCTCTGCAATTAATGTTGGCCATACAAATGAGCGAGTGGTCAAGGCCATCAGTGACCAAGCCCAAAAACTAATTCATTATACACCGGCATATTTTCACCATGTACCGGGAATTGAATTATCAAAAAGATTAGCCGAAATTGCACCTGGAAATTCACCTAAGATGGTTAGTTTCGGTAACTCCGGTTCGGATGCCAATGATGCCATTATCAAATTTTCCCGTGCTTATACCGGACGACAATATATCGTTTCCTACATGGGATCCTATCATGGATCAACCTATGGCTCACAAACTTTGTCAGGTACCAGTTTAAATATGACGCGAAAGATTGGCCCAATGCTTCCTGGGGTTGTCCATGTTCCGTACCCAGATCTTTATCGCCGTTATAAAGGTGAGAGCGAACACGACGTTGCTATGCGTTACTTTGATTCTCTTAAAGCACCCTTTGAATCTTTTCTTCCTGCGGATGAAACTGCTTGTGTATTAATTGAACCCATTCAGGGTGACGGTGGTATTGTCAAGGCCCCGGAAGAATACATGCAACTGGTTTATAAATTCTGCCACGATAATGGCATTTTATTTGCTATCGATGAAGTCAATCAAGGGCTTGGTCGAACCGGTAAAATGTGGGGCATTCAACAATATAAGAATATTGAACCTGATTTAATGTCTGTTGGAAAATCACTGGCTTCAGGAATGCCTCTCAGTGCCGTTATCGGCAAGAAGGACGTCATGCAGAGCTTGGATGCTCCTGCCCATCTATTTACCACCTCTGGTAATCCCGTATGCTCTGCGGCTTCTTTAGCCACCTTAGACGTCATTAAGGATGATCACCTGGTCGAAAAATCAGCTAAGGACGGCGAATATGCAAAACAACGTTTCCTTGACATGCAAAAACGCCACCCAATGATTGGTGACGTTCGAATGTGGGGGCTTAACGGCGGTATTGAACTTGTCAAAGATCCCGAAACAAAGGAACCAGACAATGACGCAGCCACCAAAGTCATCTACTACGCTTTTGCCCATGGCGTTGTTATTATCACGCTGGCAGGCAATATCTTGAGGTTCCAACCACCTTTGGTCATTCCCCGTGCACAATTGGATCAGGCGCTTCAAGTCCTTGACGATGCATTTACTGCTGTTGAAAGCGGAAATGTCACGGTTCCAAAAAATACAGGTAAAATTGGCTGGTAATTAATGGTCGTTTAAATTTAAAAACATGCCTTCAAATCAATTGACTGATTTGAAAGCATGTTTTTTAGTATTTTCATATAGATTAAACTTTAATTTGATTCCTTAATCCCCTAAGTGTGACATATAATCCTATCGCACACAATACATTAATGACAATATCAATAATTGCGATGATGAGAACCGGCCAATGGTTTGCAAATGAAACAACTACCATGCCAATACTTCCCATAATAGTACCACCCGCACTATAAAGTGATGAAGCCGATCCATTATCGTTTTCTTGTTGTTTTAAGATAAGATAAGTCGCAGGTGGTCTACTGGCCGAGCTGGCTAACGTTGCAGGAAGTTCAGTAATCGCAAACAGATATGGATTATTCAGACCAAATCCCAGAATTAAAATACCACCAATAATCCCAAGGAAAAAGCAGGCATATAAAATAACCATCCGATCAATGTACTTTGATAACCGAATATAAAGTAAAGGCCCTATCAACATCCCAATCGCATTGAAGGCAAAAAAATAGCTAAATGCTTGGCTGCTTAAGCCAAAGTGTACTTGAAAAATATAGGATGAGGATGAAATAAAACTTAACGAAATAATCGAAACAGCTGAGAAGTTAATCAACATTGCCGAAAAAGGAGGGTTTTTCATCAAAGCACCCAGTCGACCCAAGGAATGAAGAACACTGATACTTTCTTTTGACGTATCATGTGTTTCTTGAAAAATAACGGCGCCTAAAACCACTATCAATCCTAATAAGGCTTGGGTAAAGAAAATTCCCCGCCAAGAAATAAACGTTAGGAGCAGCGACCCAAGCACAGGAGCCAATGCCGGAGAAATAACCACCATCGATTGAACAATTGCCAGCGTTGTTTCCTGCTTCCGCCCAGTATAAACATCCTTAATAACGGCTGTGGCAATGGTTGTTGCCACGCCACCTCCAATAGCCTGAAGAACTCGAAATAAAATGATTTCAAACGCTGAAGTTGCAACTCCGCACAAAATACCAGCCAGCATATAAATTGTTAATCCGATAAGCAAAATCGACCGCCGACCATATCGATCACTTAGAGGTCCCCAAATTAAAGTTGCAACACTATAGAAGACAAAAAATAGAATCAAGGTTAGATTCATTGTGATTTCTGAAACATTAAAAAACGTTGTCATTGTCGGTAATGCTGGTAAATATAAATCGGTTGATAGTGGTACAAAAGCACTTAATAAAGCCAGAAAAATAATGAAGCCCACATTACCCATTCGTGGTTGAACTTTTTCAGAACTCATTTGAAACGCCCCCTATGATTGGCTTTTTGCCATTCCATATTAAAAACTGTTTCCCCCGTTGCACCGTCAATTTCCGTAGATGTTTTAATGAACCCCTGATGGATATAAAAATGAAAGGCAGCTTTATTCTTCTCATAGACAGATAAAGATAATTTGGATCGACTCCTTTTTGCCGTGTCTAATAATTGACGGCCAATTCCACGGGACCTAAATCGCTTATCAACAAATAACCCAGCTATATAAGTCCCGGAAATACCTAAAAAGCCGGTAATCGTTTGCCCTTGGGTTGCGATAAACAGCTCCGCTTCACCCAGCTGTTTCTTAACCGCAACATAGTTTGACAGCCAATAATCCTTGTTAATGAATGAATGTGCCTCCAAATTGGCTGTCAGCCAAATCTCAGCAATTTTATCCAGTTCTTTTCCAGTCATTCCGGTTCGATGAATCACCATGATTTAATACTCGCTTCCAGTTAGTCATTATCGTTTATTGTACAACGGAACGAAAGGATTTTGGTTCATAAAGCAATTTATGAAAATTATTCAAAAATAAACCATCTTTATTCGGATTTCGTGTACAATATGACTAAATAGGAACTTTTTAATTGAAAGGATGACTACTTATGCCTATTCATCAAAACTCTGTATATTTAGCTTCCCCGTTCTTCAGCGACGGTCAAAAAGATCGTATCGCAACAGTCGTTTCATTGCTCAAACAAAACTCAACTATTGATTCTGATCGCATTTTTATCCCTCAAGATCACCAATTTGAGCAGGAACCATTTGGAAGTTTTAAATGGCAGGATGCCGTTTTTGCTTCAGATATGCGTCAGGTTCGCAAAGCAGATGTCGTCGTTGCAATTCTTGATTACCAACTTGAAGAAGGATTGACGGAACCGGATTCCGGTACGATATTTGAAATTGGTGCCGCTTACCAGGCAAATGTACCGGTCATCATGGTTCAATTTGGCAATAACGGCCAACTGAATCTTATGCTTGCTCGAAGCTATACCGCTTTCTTTAATGGCAAAGATGATGTTACTGATATCAAAAATTATGATTTCAATAACTTGGAAACCAGATACACAGACAAAAAGGTATTGTAATAGAAGTTTATATCATATACAAAGGGATGGTTTGCGAGTATGGTTCGCAAACCATCCCTTTGTACTAAATACCTCTTAAGCCAAAAAGATCCGACCAGATAACTGAGCAAACTCAGTTATCTAATCGGATCCGGTTTAAGATTATGTGTAGTGTATAAAACACTGATGATACATTATGCTATATCAAAAAATGAAAATTTAAATTAAAATGATTGGTATTTTCAAATTAATTATTATGAATTGAGCTTTCTGAACTTGGAATTGGCTCTTTAGCAAACTTGGAAATTGCCCAGCTGCCAAGAAGACCAATAATCATGAACGGCAAGAAATCAAGTCCAACACTATAGAGTGGAATTGTATTTGAAGCCCATGAATCAATATTTGCAAATAATGACATCTTTGCGAATACGGGTGGCAAATTATGAATCAAATCAAGAATGGCCGGAATCATCGTCAAAGAAATGGTGCTTCTATAAATTAGCTTTCGCCGACCAATAAGTGGACGCATAATTCCTAAGATAATCAAAGCAATGGCCAGTGGATACAAGAAGCTTAGGATTGGTGAGGAATATAGAATGATTTGATCCAAACCAAAGTTTGCAATTGAGAAAGAAACAATTGTCGCAAAAATCAAAAACTTATGATAACCGATTCTTGGAAAACGACGGCCCCAGTCTTGCGAAAGTGACGTAATAAGTCCGATTGACGTTGTTAGGCAGGCCATCAGTGTTAAAGCAGCCAGAATTGATGCACCAGCCATACCCGTATAGTGTTGCATAATCGTTGTAAATGCAGTACCCCCATCGGCACTCAACTTAGTGTATGACAAACTCGAAGCACCCAGTGCAATCAGGAAAATATAGATTAAAGCTTCAAATCCCATTGTTAAGGCACCGATTTTAGCAACTGATTTTGAACGATCATGATTATTATTTTGACCAAATAATTTCAGAGCGGTAACGATAGTAACTCCGAAGCCTAACCCAGCTAATGCATCCATCGTATTGTAACCTTGTAAGAACCCATTAATTAATGATCCGGTACCTTTTCCGGCTGTTGGAAGAAGATTCATGCTGCGCATATCGTTGCCCTTCAAAAAGAATGCAACAAAGAACAAAAATGCTAACAAGAGAACCAGGATAGGATTTAAAATCTTACCAACATTTCTGGTAATTTTATTTTGATTATAGGCGAGTGCTAAGGTAGCACCAAAGAATAACAGTGAGAAGATCAGCAAACTCATTTGCGTCCATGCTTTTGGGATAAACGGCTGAATCCCCATTGAAAATGTAACCGTAGCGGTACGTGGTGAGGCAATAAGCAAGCCCAGTGAAGAATGGGTTAAGATCAGGAATGCCAACGCAAAAATTTTTCCTGCGGGCAAGGCCAAATCGTACATGCTATTACTCTCAGTCATGCTGATTGATAAAATCGATAATAATGGCAAACAAATTGCGGAAACCAAAAAACCAATTGCGGCCGGTAACCAGTTTGTACCAGCCATTTGCCCTAGATGAATCGGAAAAATCAAGTTTCCGGCACCAAAGAACATACCAAACAATAAAGATGCTGTAATAATATATTGCTTACGCGTTAAATTAATTCTTTTATCCATATTGCAATTCCTCCTACTAAAAAATGAAATAATCTAAGTTTAAAAATAAATTCTGACAACAAAAACGTCCTTACCTGTTTTTTACAACAGCTAAGGACGTTTTTCACGTGTTACCACCTTTATTCCTAGTTATTTCGCAATAACTAGCTCGAAAAGTACGGCTCAAGAAAGACCGGTCCGGCTTAAGCGATACTCCATTGCGGTAATGGGCGCATTCCCAGTAACTACTACAATTGAAATCATAGTTACAACTTGTAGACTACTTTCATTTTCAATCTAATTGCCTTATCGCACCATTTCAAGGCTCTCTTCAAATTATCATGAAAACTACTCTTCTACGCATCGTTTTTTTTAATATCTGGTTGTCATTGACTAAGATTCTATTAACTTAACATAAGAATGTCAAGCCTTTTTCTTAAATAATGTGAAAGCCCCTTATTAAGGATCCCCAAAATAGCAAGCTAAACAACTGGTAAATTAACTTTCTTAGGCTGTGGTAAATGGTGAATCGCATGCTTCAATAAAAATGGTGCAATCATCGTAGATAAAATAATAACCAAGATTAAATCAGAATAATAGGTTGATGAAAGCACACCGGATGAAAAACCGATTTGTGCCGTAATTAATCCCATTTCACCCCGGCTAATCATACCGCTACCAATCATATAACTACTGTGAATATCAAACCCATTCAGCAGGGCACCAAGCCCACAGCCGAATAGCTTGCTCAGACATGCAAACACAGTCAGTACGCCGACAAAGCCTATTGAATGCCCGATATGAGCAAATGACATGTTTAACCCGATACAAACAAAAAACATGGGTACAAACAGTGCATATCCAATTGGTTCCATGTGATTTTCAATTAATCTTCGATAAGGCGTATGCGCAACGGCAATTCCCGCAAAAAAAGCTCCTACAGCGCCGCTAAGGCCAACTAAGTCTGCCAACCAGGCCATTCCAAGGCAAATAATCATTGACGTGATGGTGACACTTGATGCCATTAATAATCTTTCACCAATTTGCATTAAATAAGGCACGATCCACTTTACCATCAAATAGGTTATACCAAAGAAACCGATTTGCTCAACAAAAACCAAGATCAGGTTATCTGCGGACTGCCCCGTTCTAACGCCATGCGTTCCCATGATACTAATCATAATCGACAGTAAAATAACACCAATAATGTCATCAGCAACTGCTGCCCCAAGAATGGTTGCCCCTTCTTTTGTGTTCAGTGAATGATAGTCTCTCAGAACCTCAACGGAAATCGATACCGATGTTGCGCTGAAAACCACGCCAATAAAAATTGCCTCCAGTGGTTCAAAAGAAAAGGCCAAGCTAGCCGCTCCAATCATCACCACGGGAAAAATAACGCCAATAATGGCGACAATGACTGCAGGCTGTAAATATTTTCGCAATAATGCCAAGTTACTTTCAAGACCACCGATAAACATTAGAATAATGACCCCAATCCCTGAAAATGTGTTTAATAGCAAATCAAGGTGAATCCAATTCAAAATTGCGGGTCCAACAACGACGCCAACTAATATCTGACCAATAACAGATGGCGTACCCAGTCGATTGGACAAATGTCCTGCCAAAGTTGTCAGAATTAAAAGCAAGCACAATGTCCCGATAAAAGCCATGTCCACACGCCCCCTTTCTCGCAGAAGGATTCAAGAAATATCATGGCTTAATGATTATATGTACAATAAATCCCTTGAAATCATCTGATCTCAAAGGATTTATTTAAAAGTCGTTATTATTTAACCATTTCAATAGCCAGCATATCCCGAGAAGCATTGACAACTCGTTTTTTATGACATTGTCAATTGAACTCAATATAAACTGGATAATTTCCAAAGTCAAACAAAACCGAAGAATCGGAAACTGGTTTGCAAACTGTCATAATACAATTATTGAACGACTTTTACCGCTTTATTTGAATAAACAACATGAGCCCCTTTGCCAAATTCGTGAAGCGTAACATGATCAAATTCACCAACACGTTTATTAAAGGTTAATACAGTACCATGCGTATTGGATTTCCCATCGAGAACCAATTTTCCATTCAAATGAGCCGTGCCGTCAATATGTGCCTTATCACCAGCGTTCAATTGGAGAACACCGTTATTACCTTGCGTGTAATTGCCACTAACCGTAACGTTCTTAGAACTCAATGTAACGGTACCGCCATCAAGCTTAACAGCACCCTTTCCTAAAGCTTGATTATTATCAACAACTAAGGAACCTGCTTTAACAGTGGTTCCACCACTGTAGGAATTATCCCCAAGAACTGTCAACTTTCCGGAACCTTCCTTAATTAATCCACCTTTACCGGAAATGGCATTTTTCCAGGTATCATTCGCATTAAATCCACCTTTTGAAGCGTCCAGATTAACAGTGGTATTGGTTAAAAACTCACCGAATCCATTAGCTGCTTTAAATAAATTCAAACGGCCCCAACCTTCTGGATCATCAAGCATTGGGTAACCGGAAGGCAACCCGGTTGTATAAAGAACTTCTCTTCTTTGTGTATCGGACAAGTATGGGAATCTGGTTTTCAAAAGCACTTCAGCGCCCTTAGGAACAACCATCGGTTTATTTGTGCTGCTAATCGGTTTAAATCCATAAGTAAGTCGATAAGTGTAATCTTTAAGGTTTTTCTCGTAGTTTGCAAAAGTATCCTTCACAGTTGAATCACTGGCTTTGCTCAAATCTTTTTGAGCATCCTGATAAGCTTGATCAATTAACTGTTTGTTTGCAGGGTCATTTAATGTTGAAGCTGTCATGGCCGTGCCTAAAATTCGACCACCCATAACAGCAAACGGCGAGTGTCGTCCAGCGAGAACCCGGTCATAACCGACTTCTGAGGAACGGGTTATCAATTGCTGGAATCGTTGCGGGAAAACATACGCTAAACTCTCCCCAGTCTCAAAAGCAGCTGTTGTATGACCGCTAGGGAAATCATAGTCGTTTTGAGCTGCTGAGGCCATCACATTTGTCAAATAAGGGTTAACCTTGACCTGGCTGCTTAAACGGTATGGACGAACATATTTAATATATGCTTTAGGTGTTCCGGTGCTGGACCAATCGGATGCCTCATTGAGATCAACTAGCTTCACCACTGACCCTAGCTTGGAATTTTCATCCGCCCATTTCATCGAACTGTACGGTGAATTTGCAGGCAATGGAGAGCTTGGAACGGAATTAAAGTCAGTTTGTGCATTTGCGTCCTTAATGAATGCAGTTGCATAAGGCCCGAATCCACTAATTAAATTATATCGAAGATCTCGCCGATCGGTTAAGTACGATCGGTCAATTTCGGTCTGCGTTTCGTGATCGGTAATTTGAATTGATTTATTCAAATTTTCCTGCAATAGACCAGCATTTTTTTTGGTGCCATTCGGAGACCAGTAACTCAAAAATGTATTGTTAAAAATAGAAATCGCTGGATTACTATCCGGCGTAGTATTTGCTTTTACATTTTCCTTATAATGATCAATGAAATAACCGTAGGGTCCCTTCACAGGAGTTAACGCTTGTTTAAGCGACTGGGTTTCCGAACCCTTATTACTTGCAGCGTGAGTTTCTGATTCACCACCCATAAACGCAGCTCCGACGACTGATAAAACAAATGCACATTTTAAAACGTTTTTTAACAATGACTTCGATCTGCTTCCCATCAACAAAACCCTCCAAACAATAATATAATGACTAATAAATGCTTATCAGAATCACAATAATGGTCAAAACAACAAGTGAGATAATCCAGCCAATTTTAGGCGTTTGTCTCATTTCGTTAAGTACCGTCGACATGATTTTCACCGTCCCTCAAAAATTTCCTGATAATCATTCACCCTTCATCTATAAGGGTAAAGGTAGTGTGTAAATCGTCAGCCAATAATATGTAAAAAAAGCGTAAAAAAAACAAGAAACCAAATCGGAAACCAACCTGCGAACTATTCGCGAACTGGTTTCTGATTTGGTTTCCGATGTTATTGCCAACTATTTCTCTGGTTGTCTGGCACCCATCACTCCAGAATACAACCTCCGAACCAATTCCGGATTTGCTTTTCCGGGATTCAATTCGACAATTTTACCGCTTGCACTATAGACAATCCATTCTGCCAAATTTACAATATGATCTCCTATCCGTTCAAGGAGACGAATAACCATAAAATAACTTGCACTTGACTGAACTGTTTCAGTATCATTATGAACTGCCTTTGTAATTTCATCCCGAATCAGTAGATATTGCTTGTCAACATCGACATCTTCTTTAGACAAGTTTCTAGCCGCCAGCTCATCATTTTTCGAATAAGCATCAAGCGCCTTTTCCAACATATCACGAACTTGATCTGTCATCTGAGCAATTTCTTTTTCGACACCCGGAATTCGAGCTTGACCTTTCATTCTGATTGTTTCACGGGCAATACTAACGGCATGGTCCCCTACCCGTTCCAAATCCGAACTGGCTTTTAAAATACTGATGATAACTCGAAAATCTGTCGCTACCGGTTGCTGAAGTGCAATCAACTTCAAGGCCTGTTTTTCAAGATCCATTTCTTCGCCATTAGTATTGTTATCAGCATCGATCACTTCTTGAGCAAGTTTTTTATCATGTTCGATAAATGCCTGCGTGGAATTATAAATCTGCTCACTGATATTTAACCCCATTTCAACAAATCGACCATGCAATTTTTTTAGTTCGTCGCCAAATAATGCTCTCATTCTAGCATCCTCCTATCCAAACTTTCCGTTAAGATAATCACTGGTTTCTTCTTTTTCAGGATTCATAAATAATTTTTCGGTTTTATCATATTCAACTAGATTCCCATTTAGCAAAAATGCTGTTCGATCGGAAATTCGCGATGCCTGTTGCATATTATGCGTCACAATAATAACGGTATATTTGTCATGAATATTTAACAGCGTGTCTTCGATTTTTGCACTGGAAATTGGGTCCAGAGCACTGGTTGGTTCATCAAGTAGGATAACTTCAGGTTGAACTGCCAAAACCCGGGCAACACAAATCCGCTGTTGCTGACCACCGGAAAATGAAAGTGCACTATCATACAGATTATCTTTAACCTCATCCCAAATGGCTGCTTGTTTCAAACTGGTTTCTACTCGCTCATCCAAAATACTCTTATCACGAATACCTGCCAAACGTAAGCCGTAAGCAACATTTTCATAGACGTTGAACGGAAACGGATTGGGCTGTTGAAAAACCATTCCAACACGCTTTCTTAATTCAACAACGTCAACCTTTGGTGCGTAAATATCCTTACCTTCCAGCTGAATCGACCCATTAATCGTCACGCCTGGAATCAGGTCATTCATTCGATTAAGGCATCGTAGATAGGTTGATTTCCCACATCCTGACGGGCCAATCAGTGCTGTTATTTCATGTTCTGCAAAATCCAAATTAATACCATGAAGCGCTTCAAATGAGCCATAATACAAATGAACGTCTTCAGAAGTAATCATTTGTTTTGTCGTTGTTTTAATTGTTGTCTTTTCCATATGAGGACGCTCCTTTTTAACCAAAATTCCCTGAAATATAATCCTCGGTTGCTTTTATCTGTGGATTTGTAAAAATTTTCTCTGTCTTATCATATTCAAGCACATGCCCCATATGAAAGAATGCTGTGTAATCAGCGATCCGGGAAGCCTGCTGCATGTTGTGAGTCACAATGATAATGGTGTAACTCTTACGCAACTCCTTGAGAGTTTCCTCAATCTTGGCGGTTGAAATGGGATCAAGGGCACTAGCTGGTTCATCCAGTAACAAAATATCTGGCTTCATTGCAACACAGCGAGCAATGCAGAGTCGCTGTTGTTGACCACCGGATAGTGCCAAAGCACTCTTGTCGAGGTCATCTTTTACTTCATCCCAAAGGGCGGCTGATTTCAAACTATTTTCAACTCGATATGCTAATTCTTGTTTATCTTTAATGCCGTTTCTCTTTAAAGCGAAGGTGATATTTTCCCGAATTGATTTTGCAAATGGATTAGGTCGCTGAAATACCATGCTAATGTGTTTACGGACTTCATAAACGTTAATCTTCTTACTATTAATATCAGTATCCCGATAAATGATTTTACCTTTAACGGTGGCAATCGCATCATTCATCCGATTTAAGCATCGCAGATAAGTCGATTTGCCGGATCCGGAAGCTCCAATCAAAGCTGTAATCCGATATCTGGGAAATTCCAGAGTTGCATCATGCATGGCATGGTTGTCACCGTAAAACACTTGCAAGTTTTCAGTTGTCAACGCCTTTTCGGTTGGAATATTAATAATGTGTTTTTGATCAAATGAATAAGTTTGCATAATTTCCTCCTACTTGGCTGCCGTCATCTTTTTAAACATCCAGTTTCCCAAGTATCGAGCACCTAAATTAAATAGTAAAATCACAACAATCAAAACCGCTGAAGCACCACTTGAAATTTGAAGGGCATCTGGTGTGACACCTTCAGTGTTCACTTTCCAAATATGCACGGCTAATGTTTCCGCAGGACGCATTGGATTTAGAAAACTGGTTGGACTAAACGGATTCCAGTTCGAGTAGCTGACAATCGGTGCGCTTTGACCAGCGGTATAGATTAAGGCGGCAGCTTCACCAAATACTCTTCCGGCACTTAGAATAATGCCAGTCAGAATTCCCGGAAGCGCAGCCGGAAAAACAATACCTGTAATCGTCTTCCATCGTGATAAACCAAGTGACAGCCCAGCCTCACGTTGCAAATCCGGTACGTCTTCCAGAGATTCTTCAATACTCCGCGTTAACAACGGCAAATTAAAGAAGGTTAAGGCAATTGCCCCAGCAAGAATTGAAAAACCAACATTAAATTTAATGACAAATACTAAATAACCAAACAAACCAACAACCACTGATGGTAAAGAACTTAGTACTTCAATTGCGGTCCGAATTAAACTGGTAAACCAGTTATTTGGTGCATACTCGGAAAGATAGATTCCTGAACCGAGTGCAATTGGAAATGAAATGATTAATGTTAAGACCAGCAAGTATAATGAGTTGAAAAGTTGATCACGGATACCACCGCCCGCTTTAAATGATTGGGCTGCAGAAGTTAAAAAATGCATCGAGACATGGGGGATACCTGTTACCAAAATATATCCTAGTAAGAAAACCAAGATGCCAACGACTGCAGTAACGAGTAGGTAGATGACGCCGGTTGCAACATTATTCGCAGCTTTTGAGTTCATTTTTTCAAGCTACCTCGCTTTCCAATGAATCGAACCAATACATTAAAGACCAAAGACATAAGCAACAGGATAAGCGCCAACGACCACAAGGCATTATTAGGTAATGTGCCCATTGTCGTATTCCCAATCCCAGTAGTAAGCTGACTGGTTAGAGTTGATGATGGGGTTAACAGCCCATGTGGCATCAGGGTTGCATTCCCAATAACCATCTGAACAGCCAACGCTTCACCAAAAGCTCTTGCCATCCCAAAAATAATAGCCGTCAAGATTCCAGGCGCTGCTGCTCGTAATACAACTTTATAAATTGTTTGCCATCTGGTAGCACCAAGTGCAAGGGAAGCAGATCGATAATACATTGGAACCGAACGAATACTATCAATTGAAAGCGATGTAATGGTTGGTAATACCATGACAAAGAGGACAATCGTACCAGCAAGAATCCCGAATCCGGTTCCACCAAATGCGTGTCGAATCAAAGGTACAATCACTGATAAACCAATGAATCCATAAACAACGGATGGAATTCCAACCAATAATTCAATAACCGGTTGTAAAAACTTGGTGCCTCTTTTGGGCGAAATTTCAGTCATAAACAGGGCAACACCAAGTGCAAACGGTGTTGCAACCAATGCCGCAAGTACCGTGACGCAGAAAGACGTTACGATCATTGGCAATGCGCCGACTTCCGGCTGACCATGAGAGTCAAGCATCCCCGGATTCCAGTTAGTTCCGGACAAGAATGCCCAGAAATTAACATGGTTCTCCGTGAATGTCGCCATACCACGAGTCGTTATAAAGTATAAAATTGAGAGTACTAAGAATCCCACAAACGCAATACAGATATAGCTGATTGTTTTACCGAAGTAATCTTGATGAGTGGCTTTAGATGGATTACGCAATTCCTTCTTGATCCCGTCCATTTTAAGCTTATCCTCGGTTCCAGGCTTAATCCCTTCCATAAATTGATACCTCCTAATTTGAAAACAGTTCTGTCATAAGTCCCTTTAAAGCGGATAGAGGCCAGAGACAACAACACAGGTTTGCCTCCAGCCTCCACGTGATGAATCACTATTTAAGTTAGCTTATTACTATAAAATTAATTTACTTAGTTGTTACTGCGCCGCTGGCATTCTTTTGAACTTTCATGTCATGAATGCTGATGTACCCAAGTTTTTGAACCAGACTATCTTGAACCTTACTTGAATTCATGTAGTTTAAGAATTTCTTGGTTGCAGCATTTGGTTGACCTTTAGTGTACATGTGCTCGTATGACCAAATCTTCCACTTGTTATTTTCAACGTTTTGATCAGTTGGCTTAACGTTGTTAACAGATGGTGCTTCAATTTTACTATTAACATAAGAGAAAGCTAAATAACTAATCGTACCCGGTGTGCTTGAAACAATTTTTTGAACCGTTCCGTTAGAATCCTGTTCCTGAGTCTTGATAGCTTTAGCACCTTCAAGAACGGCGCCTTCAAATGTTGCTCGTGTACCACTTCCGGAAACACGGTTCACAACGTTGATTTTTTCGTTCTTACCACCAACTTGGTTCCAGTTCTTGTACTTTCCAGTGAAGATACCTTTTAATTGGGCCATTGTCAGGTTTTTAACACCAACACCTTTATTAACAACTGGAGTCATACCAACAACCGCAACTTTATGATCAACTAACTTATTGGCCTTAATTCCTGATTGCTGTTCTGCGAAGATATCCGAGTTACCAATTGTAACGGCACCTTCTTGAACTTGACTAAGTCCAGTACCGGAACCCCCACCTTGAACAGAAATGTTAACTTTGCTGTTGTCTTTTTGATAATCACTTGCTGCCTGTTCAACTAATGGTTGAAGTGCAGTTGAACCAACGGCCGTAATTTTAACGTTTGAGCTAGAAGATGATTTCTTTGATGAGCTTGCGCTGTTTGAACCACATCCGGCAAGTAAAACCCCCATGGCAGATAAAGCAACGATTGCTGAAAAAAAGGATCTTTTTTTCATGATATGATTTCCTCCTAATTTGAAACCCGTTTTTTTGGTACTCATTTAAGTACAGCCTTAATATATCAACGTCATGTAAATATCGAGTTTCGTTTATGTAAAAGTATCGTAAATGTCTCCGATTTTAGTCAAAAGTATGGCATAACTTAAGATGTAATCAATTTAACTAAAATGGAGGAAGAACAGATGCCATTGGAAATTCTACTAATCAGCCAAGATTTACAGCTAGCCAACAAGCTCGAAAAAATGTTGAATTCCTTTAATATCAAAATGCGGGTATCTTTTGAACCACTAGAACATCTCCTACAGCAAATTTCCGGTGTCGTCTGGGATTTAAGTAGCATTTCACTTCCAAACAACGCCTCAGAAATTCAGATTATGAGAAGCCAAGTGGCCGGCCCAATTTTACTTTTGGATAAAACCGACGAACCTGTTGAAACAATTTGCCGTTACTTTTTAAGTTATCATTTAGATGATTACATCCAAAAATCTTCTATTAAAGAAGTAGCTGCCAGAATTGTTCAAAAATTATGGGTCTATCAAAATAAGGATCGCTTGCAAATTAACAAACAGGGACAGGCCAACAGTAATCTAACTGCCGGACACTTAAAAATCGATTTGAATAAATTTCAAGTTAACAACGGTCATAATCGGCTGAGCCTAAGCCCCATTGAATATAAATTGCTATTATTCTTTATCAGCCACTCAAATACTGTACTTAGTCGTACTCAAATTGCTTCAGCTGTTTGGGGGAATACCAGTGGTGCAACCTTACGAATTATTGACACCCACATTAGTAATTTAAGAAAAAAGATTGAAAAACAACCTAAAAACCCACAGATGCTAAAAACAATCCGGGGATTTGGTTATCTCTTTAAAGTTGAAAATAAAACCGCTGACGCGAGTCACGTAAAATAATAAATGAGCTGAACCAAGTCTAAGACGTTGCTGTCTCGAACTTGATTCAGCTTATTTTAATTGATACTTGCAATGGAGAAGGACCTAAAGCTTAATCATTCTTCCGATTATAAAAACAATTTCATTTAATGAAACTTGGTCCTTAAAATAGCAGAAAACTTAAGGCGCAGCAAAACATTATCATACCAACGGCAAGCCAAAGGAACCGATTTGTTTTGATGTAAAGACTGAAAAACATCAAGTAACCAAAAAGCCCCAAAAAAGCAATGTTGATAAACAATTCGCCATAAAACAAACTAAGCAAACCCGTTATGATTAAACAAATGCCAACGTTAACACCCATTGAAGCAATCATCCAATCACGAAGATTAAGATCTTTATTTTTTGATGAATTTATGTAGTCGTTTAATTTTAATGATCTCTCCTTTGATGAACAGCTTATTAGTGACCTATTTTTATTAATGATATAGGTAATAATAGCCAGAACAATGAAAAAGAAAAAATGGCAGCTCAAAAAACGAAATCACTTTGAACAATCAGAATACGTCGGAAACACAATAACGATCGCCTCATTTTATGAAAAAGATCTCTATAATCTATAGTTTGCAAATTAAACGTCCGTATTTTTAGTGAGCTCAGATTATATTAAAAATGTCTATCCATATTAGGGAAAACGTCATGAAAATATATAGGATTTTAACTAGACATAATTACATAAATTATCGAATTAATAATTGAATTTATTTTAAATGCTTTTAAAGTTTTCACATATTCATACTGGTATGAAAAAAGACATGAAATCTTTATAGGTAAAGAATCAGCCATTATATTATTTGTCTAAGACTGCTTAATAAAATTAAAAAATAAACATTTTATGCTTAATGTTTCAGAAAAATATATGGTATTTCCTGTCGATAAGTTGTAAAATGTTCAATAATTGATCAAAGTTATTTTCAAAAATTGAAAATAACTCAAGAGAGGAGATTGATTATAATGGACAGTGTCAAAAATGATGTCACAACCTATCCTGCTTACTTAGCTGGAAAGTGGCAAACAAGTGAATCGCGAGAAACCATCGCGATTACCTCGCCTTGGCAACATGACGTGATCGGCAAGGTTCAAGCCGTTACTCAATCAGAAGTCGACCAAAGCATTAAAGCATCAAAAAAAGCGCAACACGCTTGGGCATCCCTTTCCCTCGGTGATCGTGGACAATACCTTAACCAGTGGGCAAATGAGCTCGAAAAAGACAAGGAAGTTATTGCCACTTCAGTGATGACTGAAGTTGGAAAAAACTATGATGATGCTGAAAAGGAGGTCACTCGGACAATCGATTTGATTCGTTACACTGTGCAGGAAGCGTTGCACATGCACGGAGAGAGCGTGCGCGGTGACGGATTTCCGGGTGGATCTAAAGAAAAACTTGGAATCATTGAACGGGTACCGCTTGGCGTTGTTCTCGCAATTTCGCCGTTTAATTATCCTGTCAACCTGGCAGCTTCTAAAATCGCCCCAGCGTTAATGGCAGGAAATGGTGTTATTTTTAAACCTGCAACCCAGGGATCAATTAGCGGCATTAAAATGATTCAAGCGTTGGATCGGACTGGTCTGCCAACTGGATTGCTAAGTTTGATTACCGGTCATGGTTCCGTAATTGGTGATTATTTAACTGAACACCCGGGAATTAATATGATTAGCTTTACTGGTAGTACCCAGACCGGAAAACATCTTTCACAAAAATCCATCATGATCCCACTGGTCCTTGAATTAGGCGGTAAAGATCCGGCTATCGTATGTCATGATGCTAACCTTGATTTAACTGCTAAAAATATTGTCAGTGGTGCCTTTTCATATTCTGGGCAGCGTTGTACCGCCGTTAAACGTGTCCTTGTCGATGACAGCATTGCCGATCAATTGGTCGCAAAATTGAAAACTGCCGTTGAAAAGCTTTCAGTTGGTTCACCAGTTGATGATAATGCCATTGTGCCGTTAATCGATAACAAATCCGCTGATTTTGTCCAAGGTTTAATTGACGATGCCCTTTCCAAGGGTGCAACACTCATAACCGGTAATCATCGCGATAAAAATCTATTAGCCCCCACATTATTGGATAACGTCACAGAAGATATGGATGTTGCATGGATTGAACCATTCGGACCGGTTTTGCCGATTATTCGAGTTCACTCCGTTGCGGAAGCAATTGAAATTGCGAACAAATCCAATTTTGGATTACAAGCGAGCGTCTTCACTCAAGATATCGATAAGGCACTCGAAATTGCCGGTGCCGTCGAGGTTGGAACTGTTCAAGTCAACGGTCGTCCCGAAAGAGGTCCTGACAACTTTCCATTTCTGGGTGTTAAAGCTTCAGGTATGGGTACTCAAGGTGTTCACAACAGTATTTTATCAATGTCCCGTGAAAAATTAACTGTCATGAATTTAAAATAAAGATTTTTAACAAAAGGAGCCAAAGCAAAAACGTATTTTGCCTTGACTCCTTTTCAAGTCCTAAATAAATAATCCGGTATAAGGGACAACAATGCTAATATTATTGTTATAACATTTACCACTTACCTGCCGAGAACCTTTTTAGCGCTTGCGGTGAAAATAGATAAACTGGTATACAAGAATTGCTAGAACGATTAACAAAAATATTAACGATTTGATGCTAACTGCTCTGGTTCCTAATAAAATAAAGGCACCCGTTATTAATATCATCTCAAACATTTCGCCACAAAATAGTAATAGTGTTTTTGTAAATGGGGCATTCATACTTATTCGACCTTTCCATTACAGATTGACACTCGCATCATTTGTAAGACATATGATATGAAGATTTACATAGATTGTTTTTTAATGTAAGCGTTTCACTATAATGATATTGTATCATTCTTTTACTAAATAATTAATGGCTTTACGATCATTTCGACAACAAATCACCTTTGATTAAATTAATCACGAAAAATAGTCATTTAATCACTAGCCATGTTTTCATTTTTAAGGGTTTGCTTTTACAGCTGATTTGTTTTTTTTATCTCATCAAAACACAGTTTTACAAAGTCACTGCCATAAGCTTCTTTCAATCGATATTGCCAATTTTCCGGAACTTCTATTTCGGAAACGATCGGCTGTAACCATTGATTTGTTGGTAATAGTTTAAGTAATTGGTGCTTTGTAAACTGTGAAAATAATAAGTTTTGACCGAAAAGCTGAGCTATCTTTCGCTGAAATTCTGGATGATCCATTCTGATCAACAAATGATTTGCATTATTTCTATCACCCAGCATTAACGTTGCTTTCGGGAAATCTGACACTAAATCAAACCGTTGCAATTTATGAGCTTGCGCAATATCAGGTGTCATTCTAATATACCAAATCAATTGATGACGTTCTAATTCGACTAAAAGCTTTAGTGTACTAAGATCAGTCCCGCTCATTTGAAAAAAAGATGCTTTCATTTCTGTGTGATTTAAATGGGTTTGCAAAAGATTTTTAAGCAGATCAAAATGATGTGGATCCCCCCACAATATTTCCAATTGCTGAGCATGTTTCAACCAAACCGGATGTGTTGCAATTCTAAGCGTTAGCCATTGAGGGCCTCGTTTCGTTGTTTTTCTCAACAGCCAATAGGAACTTGCAGTTGAACGCGCAAAGTTTCGTGCTAATAATTTTATGCCAACCGGCAGCGAATCAATCACTATTTTTTCAAGCCGATTTCGATAATCTGGTGTTGTTGTAAATGAAAAATCAGGAATAGATGGACGTAGCTTAACCATAACCATCCTTCTTTCGTTAACTCGTCAAGTATATTTAAGTACCATTCTAACATATCAACAACGCGAACAAGTAACATCGATAGATGGACATAAAAAAGTTGAGGCAGGTATTCTCTTGTCTCAACTTTCTTCTTATAAATGTTTCATGTGTAACTATTATGATTGAAGCGCCTTAATATTCAAGAAATCCCGAATTCCTTCAGAAGGAATCGACTTGATAGCCGGCCCTCCAATTTGATGTAAGTATATTAAGTTCAAATGACCAGCGTGATTCTTTTTGTCATTTTTAATCTTATCAAAAACAGCATCAGAATCCAACAAGGGTGACGTAATCGGTAGTCCAACAGCTTGCAGCCGATCAATTAGTTTTTGGTTCACGCCGGCTTGGGTTAATCCCTTTTCTTCAAAGATTCGCGTAATTGCAACCATTCCGATACTGACGGCCTCCCCATGTCGAAGATCTCCATCAGCTAATGCTTCAATTGCATGACCAATCGTATGACCAAAGTTAAGAACTTGTCTTAAACCGCCTTCTTTTTCATCTCCCATGACAACATCTGCCTTGTATTGAATGGAGAGACGGCTTAGTTCTTCTGCATTAGCAAGGATATCCTCCGGTGAATTAATATCTTGCACTAAATCCCAGAGCTTACCATCGGTGAGAGCCGCTACCTTGACAATTTCACCATAACCCTCAACCAAATCACGCCGATCCAAAGTATTTAAAGTCTCCGGATCAATGATAACCAAATCAGGTTGGTAAAAGGAACCAATAATGTTCTTCGTCGTATCCAAATCAACCGCTGTCTTGCCGCCAACTGAACTATCGACTTGTGCCAATAAAGAGGTTGGTATTTGAATTAAACTAATCCCGCGCATGTAAGTTGCAGCAAGAAATCCTGCCAAATCGCCGGTTACACCGCCACCAAGGGCAATAACACCATCATCACGAGTAAAGCCATCAGCCGCCATATCTCGCGTTAAATCAGCCAATACGCCAAGCGATTTTGATGCTTCACCAGCTGGAAATTGATAATTATGAACCGTAAAACCAACACTTTCCAGTGCACCGGCAACTCTTTCCTGGTACAAAGGGGCAACATTGCTGTCACTAACCAGTGCAATTTTTCGTTCTGACCAAACACTTGAAACCAATTGACCCGTGCAGTTTAAGATGCCGGTCTCAATTTCAACATTGTATGAGTGATCTGGTAAATTAACTTCGATAATTTTCATAATTCAACCTCACTTTTTTCTTGGACGGGTGTCTTGAGAGCATCACGAATGGCGTAGGCTTTTTGGGTCATTTCAAGGTATTCACCCGGCTTGAGTGCTTGAGCACCATCAGAAAAGGCATGGGCCGGATCATCATGAATTTCCACTACTAAGCCGCTGGCACCAACTGCAACACCTGCAAGTGCTTCTGGGATAACAAATTCGGTATGTCCCGCAGCGTGACTTGGGTCAACAATGACTGGGTAGTGAGTTAACTTCTGAAGAACCGGAACGGCACCAACATCTAATGTATTACGAGTGTATTTATTATCAAAAGTTCGAATCCCCCGTTCGGTAATGATGATGTTATGATTACCACCGGCTGCAATGTATTCGGCTGCATTTAAGATATCATCAATGGTTGCTGACATGCCACGCTTGAGCATAACCGGAATATTGGTCTTACCAACTGCCTTAAGCAACGAGAAGTTTTGCATGTTCCGAGCACCGATTTGGAAAATATCAGTGTATTGCGCAATCATATCAACATGATCCTGATCCATGACTTCCGTTAATACGTCTAAATCATAAGCATCCGCAGCTGCGCGTAAGTATTTCAATCCATCTTCGCCCAATCCCTGGAAAGAGTATGGAGAAGTTCGCGGTTTAAATGCGCCACCACGCAGGACTGTCGCGCCACCCTCCTTTGCAACGGCGGCCATTTTCATCACATGTTCGGCAGATTCAACAGAGCATGGGCCTGCCATCATTGTGAAATGATCGCCGCCAATTTTACTATGCGCAGTCTCAACAATCGTATCTTCCGGATGAAACAAGCGACTACCTTGAACTGCTTTTGGTGGATTATCAATAATTTGTTCTGCAGCGGCGCGTTCATCTGAATTTAATTCATCTTCGGTGACTCCCTCCAGTGCCACTCGATTATGATGAGTGAATGCATCATGAGTACCACCGAATCGTTGCTGAAGCTCATCAATAATATGTTCCTGTCCTGCTTTAATAATAATAATCATGTTAACATCCTCTTTTCATTTTTTTCAAATTATAGAACTGAAATATGCATAAAATAAAACTCCCGCAGTGTCCAAAACACCGCGGGAGTTCTTTCGTGTATTATAAGATTCTTCTCGAATCGGTCCCGCAGTATTTTGATAATTTACTGTGTGACCGGTTTAATCATGCTGAAAAACTATTGGTCGCACAGGATTGCTGACAAGTGCCCGCATCCTGTACGATGTGGACACTACCCGAACCAATAGTAATAAAATCGATTTATTTTGCGATTTATTTTCTCCATGATTAGAAGCTCCTTAAAAAGTTAAATTTTAATTGTTGCTAGCATATAATTTATTTCTTTGCTTGTCAACAGAAAAAAGTAAAATTCGTAAATTACCGCTGATTTTGTCTTTGAATGTTCACAAAAAATAAGCTAAAAAACGAGCTAAATAATTGAAATGACTTATGTATCAGTATTTTCAGTACATAAATAACCAATTGGATTTTAAGAATAAAATAATAAGAAAAAATGATCTTTCGTTTTTTATCCTGTTATATGATGTCCAGTCGGATTATTTAGCGAATTGAAGATTCTAAGCCTCTTGACATTTTATGAGAAGTGCCCTATTCTATTAGCAATAAAATATTCGTCCTAAATAAACCATTGATGTGGAGATCAAGATTGTTGTGCACGTAAAGAGAGTCATCGTTGCTGAAAATATGGCCGAACGCAGACAATTAAATGGACCACAGAGGGTTCTCCTAAAAGTTCAACAAGTATGGAGAAACGTTCAGACATACGTCAGTTGTCGGAAGTGTGTTGGCACTTCGCTAAGTGTGATGAGATTATTGATTGTATAAAGATACAGTTGACTCGTCGAATTTAAGGTGGCACCGCGGAAAATCCGTCCTTACAAGTTAAAGCTTGTTTGGGGCGGATTTTTTGTTTTTAAAATTTATTCACCAGGAGGAATCATTCATGAAATTCTTATCTAAACGATGGCAACTTTCAAATTTTAATTAATTAAAAACTAAAATTTGGAGGCTCATCATAATGACAATCGAACAATTAAAGCAATATGCAGATGCCTATCCGGCAATTCCTATTACACAACAATTTCAGGTTGAATCCTTTGATCCGATCGCTATCACACAAGCATTTGACAATCCAAAACATCCCTGCTTTTTGTTAACAGGAAAGCCAAAGAAAACCGAAGATGGTTATTCGTTTATTGGCTTTAACCCTGTTGAATCATTCACTTACCGAAACGGTATCCTCACAACCACACTGAATGACGGTTCTGTTTCACATGAAACAACCAAGCTTCAACCTTTTATTGAAAACATTTTGCGGACAAATCAAACACCGAAACTTAAAGATCTTCCACCTTTTTTAGGTGGTTTGGCTGGCTATTTCAGCTATGATTACGCAAAATATGCAACCACTGCCAAACTGCCAGCAGTTGCCGATCCAATGAATCTTAACGATGCCGATTTAGTCTTGGTTAATCGGGTTATTGCTTACAATCATGCAACAAAAACCGTAACTTTAAGCCAAATTATCCCTTCAAAATTGTTAATTAAAAAATACAATAGCGTTTGTCTGGAATTAGAAGACTTAAAGCAACAAATATTAACTATCACAAGTGAGCAACCATTGCCATCGTTTTCAATGACACCTTTAAAACTTCAATTTTCATTACAGGAATTCACCGAGAAGGTTGCCGAAACCAAACAACATATTGTTGACGGCGACATTTTTCAATTAATTTTATCTAATCCGCAACACGCCAAAATGACCGGCTCACTATTTTCGGTAACCCCAACTTTATTTAAAGAAAGTCCATCTCCTTATCAATTTTATTTTCGCCATGGTGATTTCGAAACAATTGGTGCTTCGCCGGAAACCTTGATCACCAAACGTGACCGTACACTTTTTACCTACCCGCTTGCGGGAACACGTCGACGTGGCAAAAATCAACAGGAAGATGACCAGTTTGCCTACGAATTACAACACAGCCCTAAGGAATTATCCGAGCATAATATGCTGATTGATCTGGGAAGAAACGATCTTGGAAGTGTGAGCGAATTTGGTTCCGTTAAGGTGACCGCTTATCGACACTTGCTAAAGTTTGCCAACGTCATGCATATGGGATCAGTCGTGGAAAGTACAGCTAAAAAAGACGTTTCTGCGATTGACATTATTAACGCCGTTTTACCTGCCGGAACTTTATCCGGTGCTCCAAAAATCTCAGCAATGCAAATCATCGGAAACTTGGAAAATAGAAAGCGGGGCGTTTATGGCGGATGTATTGGCTACCTGGGTTTCGATGGTGATTTGGATCTATGTATCGGCATTCGTTTAGCTTACCGGAAAAACGACCAACTCGTTGTTCATTCCGGAGCCGGGATTGTTGCGGACAGTATTGCCAAGTACGAATATCAGGAATTTAACAACAAAGCCAGTGCCGTCGTCAATGCATTGAAGGAAACGGCCGCTAAGGGAGGCGTTGAACATGCACTATCTGATTGATAATTATGATAGCTTTACCTATAACCTGTATCAGTTAATTGGTGAAATTTCTAAAGATCCAATTACCGTGATTAAAAATGATGCCATTACCGCAGAACAATTAGCCCTTCTCAATCCTGAAAGTATCATTCTTTCCCCAGGTCCGGGACGCCCGGAAGATGCTGGAAAGATGCCAGACATCCTAAAAACGTTTCTCGGAAAAGTACCCATCCTGGGTGTTTGCCTTGGACATCAGGCAATCGCTGAAGCGTATGGCGCCAAAATTATTCATGCGCCAAAATTGATGCATGGAAAACCTTCTGAAGTAACCATCACCAAAAAAACGGTGCTTTTTAATCATTGCCCAAAAAGATTTGAAGCTGCACGTTATCATTCACTTATTATCGATCCACAAACAATGCCGGATACTTTAACGGTGACTGCCGAAACCGCGGATAAAGAAATTATGGCAGTAGCAGACGATTCTAAAAAAGTTTATGGCGTTCAATTTCACCCTGAGTCAATCATGACAGACCCAAAGGTGGGTGCACAGATTATCAAAAACTTCATAGCCGTTGTTAGTGCACAAAAAAAGATGACTTCTCCAGCCATCTGATCTCTTAATCTAGTTTCAAATTCGACTTAAAAATAAACCCACAGTTTGGACAACGATTTAAACCGTAGTTAATCATCATTGGCCGGTTGCAACGTGGACAACGCCCATGAATCGGTTTACGGATCTTGAGAGGATCGGATTGCTTTTCGGGTTGTTTATCAGCCATGATTGTCATACCTCCAAACGGGAACTCTAATTTTGAACTCGCTCTAAAAACTGTGCCGGCATTGCATCAACCAACCAGATGCCACTTTTCGTCGGGTAAAATAAAACATTATTTTTAGCAGCGTTCTTTGCAGCAACTCGAAACACAACGGGACGTGGATCACGACGCCGACCAACTTGAATTGCCATTTGTTGATTGGCCGATAGATGAACAAAATCACGGTCCATTTTCTTTAAACCTTCAGTTTCAATCAATCTGGCTGCAGAGTGAGTTGTTCCATGATATAGGTATTCAGGTGGCATTTTCGGCGGCGTTAATGGCTTAACAGGGATACTATGTCCATACAAAGCTCGAATAGTATTCCCCTCTATAGCGTAGCGCTGCTTATCACTTTGCTGAATAATTGCCGTAATGATTGATTGACTGATAGGCGTTCCATAATGTTTGTTAAAATGCCTTATTAAAACATTCAAGTTTGTCCGGCCATATTGGTCAAGTTTAATGTCAATTTTTTCCGGATGATGACGCAAAATAAACGACAGCCGCTTACTTAGTCTTGTTAATTGGCGATCCAATGAACCGCACCCTTCTTTCGTTAAACTGAACATTTACTCCCAGTTAACTAAATACACTTATATTATAAAGCCGATTCTAAAAATTGAACAGCTAATGAGGAATGGCTTAAAGGACATCTTTCATTTACGTATTAATGTTAAAATAAGCGATCGAGATATTTACTACCTCAATCGCTCATTTTACTTCTGATCGATCTGGATAAATATTCCTGTGGCTACTTATTGACTATTAACGACAAAAAATGTCAATTGTCTAGAATACAGGCTGAACAAAAAAGATAAGAAAAACCCGCCATTTCTGCCGGGTTACATCATTTACAATTGGAGGGTATATATATTGAGGGGTATGAAGATTGTTGCACCTACATCAGAAACAAACTATCAAAATCAATTTGGGTTGTTAAATTGATTATTTATAGAATACTCATTTCACCTTAAACAAGGCTTAAAAATGATTATTTTAGAAATTTATTGAAATAATTAAAGCTTGGACATCAATTACTATCACCATTCCCCTTTCTAAATGACGACAAAAATAGTAAAGTCTTATTGTAAAGATAACCTAATAAGGAGTCAGAATTTTGAAAAAAATATACTTTGTTCGCCACGGCCAAACACTTTTAAATCAATTTCGCCGAATGCAGGGTTGGGTAGATTCACCTTTAACTGAAAAGGGAGAGAAACAGGCAGCTGATGCCGGAAAAAAGCTGCAGAATATTAAATTTGACCTCGCTGTTAGCTCAGATATGATGAGGGCAATTCATACACTTGATATTGTTTTGAAAAATAATCATTATTCTGAAAATATTCACCGTGAGATAAATAAGGATGTTCGCGAAATTTATTTTGGTTCCTTCGAAGCCATAGACAGTGTGACAACGTGGAATATGATTGGCGGACCACTTGGTCATTTCAAACAGGCCGACTTAATAAAAGAGTACGGCTTACTCAAAGTTCGAGATTTCATGCATGATGCTGATCCATTTCATTATGCTGAAACCTCTGATCAATTGGAAACACGTATCCGAAAAGCAGTTGCAACTATCCAGACGCAATTGAGTGATGATCAAACTGCCATTGTTGTTTCACATGGAACATATTTAAGGAATTTGGCAACCCTTTTCTCTAAAAATCAGGTTGTCCGAGAGCAGCCTAAAAACGGTAGCATCATGACGCTGGATGTCACTAATGATCCCAAGGTGTTGACTTATAACCAGTAGCAGCAAATCTCTGTATAAGCATAACTTTACTCTTGATCATTAATCGAAAAACAAAAACCAAATGATCCCCCTAAACTGGATAAAGCCAGTTTTAGGGGGATCATTTTCCCGTATCAAAAAGATTAATAGGCCAATTTGTTAACGTTATTCCGCTTTGTCTTATCAGTTCCCCAGAAGAAGGTCTTTGCAACACCGGTAATTTTCTTTTTAGGAACAAATCCCCAATACCGGCCATCGTTTGAGACACTACGATGATCGCCCAGTACAAAATAGTTTCCTTTTGGAACTTTTACAGAATTTGGATGTTTTGCCCAACTCTTCGAAAGTGTTTGCAAATCCCAGTTACCAGTTCCGGTTGTTCGTTGATAATTGCTGATAAAACTTTGATTAACCTTTTTACCATTAACGTATAAGTTGCCATTGTTACTAGAAACTGTATCGCCAGGAAGACCAATAACACGCTTAACATAATCTGTGTTTGGTTTTGATGCACTTGGATCCTCACCATGTGCATCAAAAACAATAACACTTAAATGCTTGATTTTGGCATGGCGCCAAACCAATAAACGTTCATTATTAACTAAATTTGGCTCCATTGATGGGCCGTCGACTCTTGCAACCGTGACGACGGTTGCCTTAATAACAAGTGCAAGTGCAAGTCCAATTGCAATCGGAATAACAATTCCCAGCAATCCCTTTAAAAATTTCATCCTTTTACTCCTTCATGGACTTTTAACATAAAAGTCACTGTGTTTATAAATCCGTTATTTTTAAATGAAGCCATTAATGGACACAATCGAATTATATTTTAGCATATTTTACTATCAACACAACATTTTAAGAACATAATTAACATATCCATAATTAGTTGCGCTTAACTTGCTAAACCGCTATCATTATTTGAGACAGCATATGATTTAGAAATGGGTGATTAAATGGCAACAACTCCCAGTTTAGGTAAACGTATCTGGCTGGTATTTATTTTGGGCACCATCAGTGCAACTGGTCCACTTTCCATCGATTTATACTTACCCGCGTTACCCGAAATGACGCGCGATTTACAGACACATGCTTCTTTAATTCAGCTAAGTTTAAGTGCGTGTCTTTTAGGATTAGCAATCGGCCAACTAATCTCAGGCCCACTTAGCGATAAATATGGTCGAAAGGGGCCTTTGATAGTTGGTTTTTTAAGCTTTGGCATGGTCTCCCTTCTTATTGCAAGTAGTCATTCTGTCTACTTACTGATTGGTTTGCGATTTATACAGGGATTAGCAGGCGCTAGCGGTCAAGTGCTATCACGAGCTATTGCTTCAGATTTGTTTTCAGGACCACTACTGACAAAATTTTATTCAATGCTCTCTGCTGTTAATGGTATATTTCCGGTTATTTCCCCAATTATTGGCGGGTACATTATTAAATATGTCGAGTGGCAGGGTGTTTTCATTTTATTAGCGTTAATTGGCTTCATTGTCTCGATCGCGATCTGGATGGGAATCAAAGAAACGTTGCCTTTTGCCTCAAGAATTTCTGGAAGTCCGATTAACTCCATCATTGAAATGTTTAGCCTTTTAAAGAATACTAAATTTGTAAAATTAGTCATTGCCAGCGGCTTAGTTTATGGGGGACTTTTCAGTTATATTTCAGCCTCCTCATTTGTCTTTCAAAACTACTTTCACATGAATGTCGCAAACTTTGGCTTTCTCTATGCAATGAATGGTATCGGTATTGCAATTGGATCGGCAATTCCGGGCCTATTAGCAACTCGTGTTTCGGAATCTCAACAAATCCGTTTCGTTTTAGGATCAACATTTATGACAGCTTTGGCCTTAATCTCAAGTTGGTTCTTACTTAACAATCTATTAACGGTCACAATTTTAGTTCTGTTAATGGTCTTTCAATTTGGTATGTTGTTTACACTGACAACATCTGTCATTATGAATCTTTCGCTTAAAAACAGTGGCGGTATTTCGGCTTTATTAGGCCTCTCCCAAAATGCAATTGGTGGTATTATGTCACCAATTGTTGGTGTTATGGGCAGTCAGACCTACCTACCAATGGCAATTTCCATCGCGGGTTGTATCGGATTAAGCCTCATTCTATTTTTAAAAATCAATTCCTCAAATCAACTCAAACAATAAAAGAACCGGACAAATCACATGAAATGATTTGTCCGGTTCTTTTTAGTTCTTGATTAATATTCCAAATGACATAACGTCTTAAATCAGACACTCTTTTTTAGCTTGGCAATTTTTCCCTGTTGAATATAAACACTTAGTATTGCAATATCAGCTGGGTTAACACCACTAATTCGAGATGCCTGGGCAATTGTTTCCGGATGAATCTTTTGAAGCTTCTGACGTGCCTCTGTGGCAATACCATCAATTGCTTCATAATCAATCCGATTAGGAATTTTCTTTGCTTCCATACGTTTCATTTTTTCGACACTTGACTCTGCCTTAGCAATATAGCCAGCATATTTGGTTTGAATCTCAACCTGTTCAATAACGTGTCGGTCCAAATGGTGTTCAGGATCTGAAATGAACTGTAACAATGTCTGATAGTCAACATATGGCCGTCTAAGAAAGACCGAGGCAATTACGCCATCCTTTAATGGCTTGTCCCCATGCGCTTCAACGAACTTATTAACAGCATCTGATGGCTTGATTCGAATACTGTTTAATCGATCAATTTCAGATTCAATCGCCCTTTTCTTTGAAAGAAATTGCGCATAGCGCTCATCAGAAATTAAGCCAATTTCATGACCCTTTTCTGTTAATCGCATATCAGCATTATCTGTTCGAAGTAATAGTCGATACTCAGCGCGACTTGTCAAGAGACGATATGGTTCTTTAGTTCCCTTAGTCACCAAATCATCGATCATAACGCCGATATAAGCTTCGTTTCTTTTTAAAACAAATGGTCCTTGGCCAAGCGCACGGCGCCCAGCATTGATCCCGGCAATAATTCCCTGACCAGCAGCTTCTTCATAGCCGGAGGTCCCATTTGTCTGACCAGCTGTAAATAGGTTTTTTACAATCTTCGTTTCCAGTGTTGGCTTCAACTGGTAAGGAGCAACAACATCATATTCAATAGCATATCCGGGACGCATCATTTCAGCATTTTCTAATCCCGAAATAGTATGCAGCATCTGCTGTTGTACTTCCTCAGGCATTGACGTAGACAGTCCATCGACATACCATTCTTCAGTTTTGCGACCTTCAGGTTCCAAGAACAATTGGTGTCTGCTCTTATCGGCGAATCGAACAATTTTGTCCTCGATTGATGGGCAATAACGAGGACCCACTCCTTCAATCACACCGGTAAACATCGGTGCACGATCCAAATTTTCCCGAATGATTTTATGAGTTGTTTCGTTTGTATAAGTTAACCAGCAAGAAAGCTGGTCTTTTACAGCCAAATAATCTTTGTCAGATGATTCAAAGCTAAAATGATGCGGCTTCTCATCCCCTGGTTGTTCTTCAGTTTTAGAATAATCAATTGTTGTACCATCAACACGTGGAGGCGTTCCGGTTTTAAATCTTTCCAAGTCAAAACCAAGTTCTTCAAGACTTCCAGACAACTTTTCTGCTGGTTGAGAATTGTTGGGGCCGGAAGCATACATTAACTCACCAATGATAATTTTACCGCGAGCGGCCGTTCCGGCTGCAATCACAACGGATTTTGCAAAGTATTTCGCACCGGTATTGGTTATGACACCCTTACAAACACCATCTTCAACAATCAAAGAATCAACAATTGCTTGTCGAAGCGTTAAATTAGGTTCATTTTCCATTGTGTGCTTCATTTCAGCATGATAGGCATGTTTATCAGCTTGTGCCCGCAATGCTTGAACGGCGGGTCCTTTACCGGTATTTAACATCCTCATCTGTACATAGGTCTTGTCAATGTTACGTCCCATTTCACCGCCAAGCGCATCTACTTCACGCACAACGGTCCCTTTTGCTGGACCGCCAACCGATGGGTTACATGGCATAAAAGCCACCATATCCAAATTAATGGTTAAAACAAGTGTCTTATTACCCATTCGTGCAGCAGCTAAAGCCGCCTCACAACCAGCATGTCCTGCACCAACAACAATGACATCATAATTTTTGCCGCGATATTTCTGCTTCACATCGCTAACTCGTAAACTTTTCAACTGTATTTTCCTCCAAATGTTTCACATGAAACAGATTATTTTCCCAAGCAGAACTGACTGAACAGTTGATCAATCAATTCATCTTGATAACTATCGCCGGTAATTTCACCAAGAAAATCCCAACACCTTGTCATATCAATTTGTACCAAATCAACCGGCATACCCTCATCAAGCCCCTTAAGGACATCTTCGAGTGCGCTTTTAGCTTGATTTAGTAATCCAATATGCCGTGCATTTGTGACAACAACGTCATTTTGACTACTTGCAATACCCTCATTAAAGAACATTGTTGAGATTAATTCCTCTAATCCCTTTAAACCGTCTGCTTTGATGGCAGATGTTGAAATAATATTTTGGGCTTTAGTTAATCGCTTTATTTCACTTAAATTTAGTTTGATGGGTAAATCAGTTTTATTCAAAACAACGATTCGTTTTTTCTTATTAGTTGCTTCAATTAATTGTCGATCTTCTTCGGTTAAGGGTTCACTCGCATTTAAAACCAGTAAAACTAAATCAGCACTATTAATTGCTTTTCTGGAGCGATCAACACCAATTTTTTCAACTTTATCATTGGTATCTCTAATACCCGCCGTATCAATAAGCTTTAAAGGAACCCCAGAAACATTTGCATACTCTTCCAAGACATCTCTGGTCGTTCCGGGTACATCTGTCACGATTGCTTTATCTTCATGCAATAAATGGTTCAAAAGACTGGATTTGCCGACGTTAGGACGTCCAATAATGGATGTCGCCAATCCGTCTCGAAGAATCTTACCTTGCTTGGCAGTCTGTAGTAATTGTACGATTCGTTTATGAACATCAGTTGCTTTTTCACGAAGCAGCTTACTGGTCATCGTTTCAACATCGTCATATTCCGGGTAGTCAATATTAACCTCAACTTGAGCTAATACATCCAAAATATCTTTCCGAAGATGTTTAATTAGATGGGACAAATTACCATCCAATTGACTAATAGCGGCTTTCATCGATCGATCCGTTTTAGCTTCAATCAAATCCATAACGGCTTCAGATTGTGACAAATCAATCCGTCCATTTAGGAATGCACGTTTTGTAAATTCGCCGGGTTCTGCCATTCGAGCACCGTTACTCAAAACCAATTGCAAAATCCGATTAGTTGCAACAATGCCACCATGGCAATTGATTTCAATGATATCTTCTTTTGTGTAGGTATGGGGAGCCCGCATAATCGATAACATGACTTCATCTACTTCTTGATTTGTAGAAGGATCAACAATATGACCGTAATTAATTGTATTACTGGCTACTTTATCAAGGTTCTTGCCTCGATAAACATTTTTTGCGACATCCAATGCTTCTTCACCACTGATTCGAACAATTGAAATTCCGCCCTCACCAGGCGGTGTAGAAATAGCCGCAATCGTGTCAAATTCTGTTGTTGTTAAAACCATACTTCAGTTTCCTCCCACATAAAAATACAATAACGTCACACTATTAAACCACAAAATACATTTAAACGCACAAAAAAAGTGCCCACTCCATGCGTAAAAAGCATGGATAAAGCACTTTGACTACTTTACCTAGTTAAGATAAGAATGATTACCTTCATCATATTTTAAAGTACACGTTTTGTCAATGGAAAATTCGAAACGGTTTCCAATTTATTTTGGAGCCACGACAATGACCCGATGCGGCTCTTTGCCCGTGGAGTAAGTGATAACGTGGTCATTATCTGCAAGTGCATTATGAATCTGTTTGCGTTCAAAAGAAGGCATTGGATTGAGATAAACAGGCTTGCCGTTTGCGATTGCATTGCGTGCAGTCTTATCGGCCAATTGAATCAATGCTTCACTCCTCCGATTTCGATAGTCAGCTGTGTCCAGTTCCACAGTCACATTATTTGCGCCTGATCGATTAACAAAAATTTGAGCCAGGTTTTGAAGCGCATTAATTGTCCGACCATGGCGACCAATTAATCGACTTTCCTGCTCCGTATCAATGTCAATGTAGACTGAATGCTTATTTTTTAAATCAAGTTTTAGGGTAAACGAAAAGCCCATCGCTTCTAAGACATCATTAAGATAGTCTGCCAGATCCTGTGCGATTTTATCTAGATCAAGATCATCCTCTGACCTCGCTTCTTTCACAATTTCTGATGGATTAACGATTCCCTGATTATTAGAAGATTCTGTATGTGGTTGATTATTTAAAGCGGTTTTGATTTGTGTTTGGTTTGTGTTTTCTTTTCTTAATAGTTCAATCTTAGCTTGTTTCCGACCGATGCCAAAGAAACCATTCCTTGGTTGTTGAATCACTTTAACTTCAACTTGGTCCTTATTGAGTGATAATTCAGCTAAGCCTTGCTTCACTGCGTCTTGGATAGTTTTGCCAGAGTAAATTGTCATAATAAACTCCCTTTAATGGATTTAACTGATTTATAATAGCATAAATCATTACATTAATAAATGGTTTAGCAAAAAAAACGCAAACTAAACGCAAACCTTAATTATTTTGTGATATTTGCAATCACCATTTAACATTATTTTGATAAAGCCGATATAATTAACCTTGGTGGCTCTATTATTAATCGAATGAGATCATTAACCATCTAAAATGATCGTCAGGTTCTCGTTTTTAGGAAGTGAGCATATTGGCAAATATAAATCAGTACGATGCCGGTCGGAATATTATCATTGATCGCCAGCATCGCTTAAATAAATTACAGGAAGCGCAGAAGATTACATATGCCAATCTAAGCGCCTACGCGGTTATTATGACAGCGGAACTAGTTATTGGATACTGGAACCATATTACCGTTTTGATTGCTGATGGGTTAAATAACCTGACAGGCGTTTGCGGCGCCGCCATTATCATAACGGGCTTAAAAATTTCAAGGCGGCCTCCAGATTCCAATCATGTGATGGGTCACTGGCAATACGAGAATATTGCTGCCTTTTTATCAGCAACTATTATGTTTGCAATTAGTATTCAGATTCTTGTGGATGGCGTTTTTTCCGTTCGTAGATTTTTTCAGGGGGTTGCCGTTCAGCCAAATTTCTGGTCGCTGGGCGTCAGTTTAGTTTCTGCGGCCACTATTTCTATACTTGCCAAATATAACGCTTTGAAGGGAAACCAGTTAAATAACCAGGCCCTTATTGCCTCTGGACAAGACCTAAAAAGTGATGCATGGACAAGCTTCGGTACTTTTTTATCAATCGGAGGTGCTTACCTTGGAGCTCAGTGGCTGGATGGGGTTGCAACTATTATCGTTGGCTTTTTAATACTTCATGCGTCTATCTTGATTTTTCGAACAACTATTATGAGACTAACAGAGGGTTTTAGTCCTAAAGCCATTGATAACTATTCAAAAACCATTAACGAAATCCCCGGAGTATTGGGTGTTCAAGGAATTGAGCCTCGGTGGCTTGGTGACCAAATTGTCATGAAGGTCGGCGTTTATTTGGCTGATGATACCCGCCTAACAAAGGCATATTCAATTGGTGAAAAAGTAGAACACGCACTTATGAAAAAGTATGATATTTTGGATGCAGATGTAATGGCCTATCCGGTAAGCCTAAAGAACGATCCTAACCACGTTGACTAGCAAGAAACGGTGTTCAATCACTATCCTTAGGTGAGTTTTTATTAGGTCGCCATGTTTTAATCAATTTTCTGTATTATTCAGCATATTCAACTTGTAGGTTCCCGTTTTTTCGAGAACTAAGTCTGACAACTTCTTGTTGTTTATTCTAGATTAATTGCGTATACTAAATGCAAGAATAATCTCAGTACGAATTATTAATTTATGTTATAAAGTATAATTAGCACATTTGAGAGCCCGCTATGATTCAACGGGAAGCAATGGTCAATCATCACAGGCTTCTGGTCTCTGGTGATTTTTTCTTTACGTAGTTTATGCCCGAATAAACCGCTAGCTGGTCTTACACAAGAGGAAAATAACATTTACTAATTTAAGATTTTATCAACAATTAATAATTCGACTAAATCAGGGAGGTCTTTAAATGTCTAGAAAAATTGGAATTATCGGAATGGGTAATGTTGGTGCCGCAGCAGCTCATTATATCGTATCAACCGGCATTGCTGATGACTTAGTATTAATTGATTTACGTGAGGATAAGGTAACCGCTGACGCGTTGGATTTCCGTGACGCATTAGTTAATCTTCCTTGGCACATTAACATCACAACGAATGATTATGCTGCTTTAAAGGATGCTGATGTGATTATTTCAGCTATTGGTAATATCAAGTTACAAGACAACGCTAATGATGACCGATTTGCTGAATTACCATTTACAAGTCAGCAAGTACCATTGGTTGCTAAACAAATTAAAGACTCTGGATTCAACGGTAAAATTGTTGTAATCACCAATCCTGTTGACGTCATTACATCCATCTATCAAGAAGTTACCGGTTTACCCAAAAAACATGTTATTGGAACAGGAACCCTCTTAGACTCAGCTCGTATGAGAGCATCTGTTGCCGACAAATTAGGAATCGATTCTCGTTCTGTTATTGGCTACAATTTAGGTGAACATGGTAATTCACAGTTTACTGCCTGGTCAACTGTCCGTGTACTTGGTAAACCAATTACTGATATCGCAAAAGAAAAAGGATTGGACTTGGATGCGCTTGACCAAGAAGCCCGCACTGGTGGATACACGGTCTTTCATGCCAAAAAATACACGAATTACGGTGTTTCAACAGCTGCTGTTCGACTAGCTTATACGATTATGAGTGATGCTAGGACAGAACTACCTGTCTCAAACTACAGGGAAGAATACGGCACCTATTTATCCTACCCAGCTATTGTTGGTCGTGACGGCATTTTAGAGCAACTTCAATTGAATCTAACTGATGATGAACTAAAGAAGCTCCAAACTTCTGCCAATTATATTAAAACAAAATATGCAGAAAGTCGTCAAAAGTAGTCATCACTATAAAAGTTAACGCAAAACCCCCACTTTGGAAAAATCCAAGGTGGGGGTTTTTATAAACTATTTACGTTTGCTTCGTTTAGCCTTTTTAATTGCTCGTTGAACTGCGCGTTTGTGTTCACGTTCTTCTTTTTGCTTTTGCTCGCGTTCACGCCGAATTTTCCACGGATTTTGAATCACTAATGTTTGACCAACTTGGAAAGCATTAGTGATTACCCAATAAAGAGATAAAGCTGAAGGTAAACTGACAGCCATAATTAAAATGAAGATCGGCATCCCAATAGTCATCATAGTTGTCATAGAATTTGATTCAGGCTGCCCCTTCATCGCCAACCAAGACGAAATGAAAGTAAATAATGCCGCCAAAACCGGTAAAACAAAGATTGGATCAGGATGACCCAGTTGTAACCAGAAAAATGTACCACTTCTCAAAATATCAGTTCGCCAAATTGCTTGATACAAGGCGAACAAAATTGGCATTTGAACAATCATTGGCAAGCATCCGGCAAGTGGATTAATACCTGCCTCCGCATACAACTTCTTTTGTTCAGCCTGTAACTTTTGCATTGTTTCAGCATCTCGTGAAGAATACTTCTTTTGCAATGCCTTAAGTTGTGGTTGGACTTCCTGTGTTTTACGCATGCTACGAGTTTGATAAATCATTAAAGGCAAGATAACAATTCGAACAAGAATTGTAAATATGATAATTCCCATTCCATAGTTATCACTGAAAAACTTAGATAACCAAATGATTGCTCGAGAAAAGTTTAAAACAACCCAGCCATCCCAAATTCCAGTACTGTGTTCAGTAATTGGGCTATTACTACAAGCAGACAAAACAACCGTTAAACTTAGTAGTGATAATAGTACCGATATTTTCTTTATTCTTTTTTTCAATGTTTTTCCCCACCATCATAGTTGGAATCAAGCAGCCTTGCCAGCTTAAAAACGTGAATCAAGCTGGACTTAACATCTCGCATCGACATCTGATCAGTAGATGGACGTGCTATTACAATGAAGTCGACATCTTGACGTAAATCAGGTTTTAACTCAAAAATTGCCTGTCTAATTCGTCTTTTGACCCAATTTCTATGTACTGCATTCCCAATTTTTTTCCCAACAGAAATCCCGACGCGAAAATGTAATTGATCCGGTTTGTCCAACGTATATACAACGAATTGACGATTAGCAACCGAGTTATGAGTTTCAAACACTTTCTGAAACTCAGCCTCTTTTTTTACACGATACGATTTTCGCATGATCCATCTCCACATAATTAAAAATAATGAAAAAGACCACTGAATGGTCAGTGGTCTATGCAGACAATACTTTTCTACCTTTTTGACGTCGGCGTGCTAACACTTTACGACCATTGCTGGTACTCATTCGTTTACGGAAGCCATGAACGCGAGCGCGATGACGCTTCTTTGGTTGATATGTTCTTTTCATTAGAAACCCTCCTTTTATAATTCAAAGAAATTAGCGTTTAAGCATTTAATATCGGATGTTCAAATGCATTTCCCTAACATATTAACATAGTTTGTCTATAAATGAAATACACTTTTTTAATCTCAAAAAAATTTCTAAAAAAGAAAAATTTGTTTCATGCACAAAAACTGTGGATAACTCCCCTGTTTAATATAGTGAACTTTAACGAATTCCACAGGCTTGTCCACAGGGTCACAGCTTGTTTTTAATCTTATCCACAGCCTGTGGATAAGATTAGTCATCTTTTCTAAAAAAGCTGATAATAGCGGCTTTAGTTATCCACATCTGCCTGTTAATTATCTACCCTTTTCTTTAGTTTTTCCACTTATCCACAGGCACGTTATACCTTCTGTCCACGTCTGTGAAACAATTATGCACAGGCTGCTTTTGCCTGTGGAAAACTTTTGTTTGGAATGCTAGAATTAATTTGCATTTCTTATAACGACTATTTAATTAGGGGGGATTTCAAAGTGTTAAATAAAGATTCACTGTGGCAAAAATTAAGCACAGAATTTCGAAAAAATACCACTGATCTTACATATGATACGTGGATTAAACCTGTCACACCCGTTGATTTTGATGGATCAACTCTTACTTTATCCCTTCCTTCTGAATTACACCGAGATTATTGGAAAGAACAACTGGCTCCTAATTTAATTGAATATGCCTTTGTCATTACAAAGGGAAATATTGAACCAAAATTTATTCTAGACTCGGATATCAAAAAGGAAGCACAAAAAAAAGAACCGGCCAAAGCCGACTCTACAGCTGACGATCAAGATGAAACTTTTTCATTTAGTAAAGAAACTCATCTCAACCCAAATTATACATTTGATAACTTTATTATCGGTAAAGGAAATCAGATGGCACACGCAGCTGCATTAATCGTTTCTGAAGAACCTGGAAAATTATATAATCCACTTTTCTTTTACGGCGGCGTTGGACTTGGAAAAACCCACTTAATGCAAGCTATCGGTAATAAACGACTTGAGGACCATCCAGAAACAAACGTCAAATATGTTACAAGTGAAGCATTCACCAACGATTTTATTAATGCCATTCAAACCAATAGAACAGAAGAGTTCAGACGTGAATATCGGAACGTTGATTTATTAATGGTTGATGATATTCAATTCTTCGCCCAAAAGGAAGGAACCCAAGAAGAATTTTTCCACACTTTTAATGATCTATATAATAACGACAAACAAATCGTTTTAACATCAGATCGGGTACCACAAGAAATTCCTAAGCTTCAGGAACGTTTGGTATCACGGTTTGCATGGGGACTACCTGTAGATATTACGCCCCCAGATTTAGAAACCCGGATTGCTATTCTAAAAAGTAAGGCCAAACTTGATAACTTAACAATCCCAAACGAAACACTATCATACATTGCTGGCCAAATTAATTCCAATGTCCGTGAACTCGAGGGCGCGCTTTCAAGAGTACAAGCTTATTCGAAACTAAAAAATGAACCAATCACTACGGACTTAGTTTACGAAGCACTTAAAGGATTAAAGCTTGCAAAAGCAAATAACGAATTATCAATTATGGACATTCAAAACAAAGTTGCAAGTTATTTTCATGTGACTATTAGTGATTTAAAAGGAAAAAAACGAATGAAATCCATCGTTATTCCAAGACAAATCGCAATGTATCTTTCACGAGAAATGACAAGCAATTCCCTTCCTAAAATTGGAAAAGAATTTGGTGGTAAAGATCATACAACCGTTATTCATGCGTGTGACAAAATTGCAGAAGTCATCAAAATCGATGCTGACATTCGTAAAGAAATCTCAGATATCAAAACCGCACTAAGCTAAATGGTATAATGGGTTGTGGATAATTCTTGAAAAAGTCAATAAGTTATCCACAACTTTATCCACAGGATCATCCTCAATAGCATCAGCAGAATTAATAGTTATCCACAAATCCACAGGGACTACTATTACTGCTTTTTTGTTTATTGATTTATTAATTTAATTAATATAACTCTCCGGGAGGTTAACTATCAGTATGAAATTTACAATTAGCAGAACAGAATTTACAAAGGCATTAAACACAGTTTCCAGAGCAATCTCCACAAAAACAACCATTCCAATTTTAACGGGTTTAAAATTACAAGCTACACAAACAGGACTTATCCTGACTGGAAGTGACGCTGATATTTCTATCGAAACAACCATTAAAACAGACAATCCTGATAATTTATTAGCTATTGAATCGGAAGGTGCCATTGTGTTACCTGCAAGATTTTTCACCGATATCGTTAAAAAACTTCCCGAAGAAACACTCACAATAGAAGTAGGTGAGAATTTTCAGACAATGATTACATCAGGTCCTTCATCATTTACGATTAATGGTCTTGATGCTAACAATTATCCACACCTACCTGAAATAGAAACAACAAATTCAATCCCATTAGCTGGGGACTTGCTAAAACAAATCATAAGCCAAACAGTTATTGCTGTTTCAAATCAAGAAAGCCGTCCCATTCTAACTGGTGTTCACTTTATATTATCGGACACCAACTTTTTAGCAGTCGCTACAGACAGTCATCGATTAAGTCAACGTAAAGTTATCTTGGAAACCCCAATCAACGGTTCGTTCGATTTTGTCATTCCTGGAAAAAGTTTGGTTGAATTATCTAGAATGATTGACGACAATAAAGAAGACATCATTTTATCTGTTACAGAGAATCAGGCATTATTTACAATTGGAGATACTTTGTTCTACTCCCGTTTGCTTGAGGGTAACTATCCTGATACATCACGACTAATTCCAGATTCACACGATACAAGGATCTCTTTCGATGCACCGGAGTTACTCGCTTCAATTGAACGTGCTTCACTGCTATCACATGCTTCCCGGAACAATGTAGTCAAGATTACAGTTAAACCTGAAACAAAGACAGTTACTATTTATGGTAATTCGCCAGATGTCGGTAATGTTGAAGAAGATATGGAACCAAGGAGTGTGGAAGGAAATGAACTGGAAATTTCTTTCAATCCGGATTATATGAAAGATGCATTACGGTCGTTCAGTCAATCAACAATTAATCTAGATTTCACTTCATCGTTACGTCCATTTACCCTAACACCAACTGAAGATAGTGATAGCTTTGTACAATTAATTACACCTATCCGGACATTTTAATCATCAATATCTAAAAGTTGTTTTATAGTTTTTAATATAGGGACTCAAAAAGTTTCAGCATAACCCATAAAGGGTTAAGCTGGAATTTTTTTTACTTCTAAAACAAGTTGAAACGTGCTTAAGAAATACATTATCAACTAATAAATTCAATCTTTATTTAATGCTTATAATCACTTTATCTCGGTCAAAATAAAAAAATACGTATTTTCAACATATTTGCTCATATGCGTGTTTCTTAGAAGTTTTTACGCTTTTTTGACAAAAGTGCCTAAAAATTAAAGAACAGCTCAGAGTGCGTATAAACAGCCGCAGCCGTATACTTTTACGTAAAAATGGCGTATAATATGTATGTGTAAAAGGTGGGTGAAATTGTGAAAAAAGAAATTTTCATTGATAGACCTTATATTACTCTGGGCCAATTACTTAAAGAGGAATCGATTATCAGTAGTGGTGGTCAAGCCAAGTGGTATTTAAGAGAACATACTGTAAATATCAATGACGAGCCTGATAATCGCCGTGGTCGCAAGCTATACGCTGGAGATAACGTTGAGGTTCCAGATGTTGGCTTATTTTTTATTCGCTCAAAGCAGGATTCTGAATGAAGTTGAAAGATATTTCGCTGCATAATTTTCGGAATTATATTGATCAAACACTGCAATTTTCAGACGGAATTAATGTATTTCTTGGCGAAAATGCACAGGGGAAAACAAATTTGCTTGAGGCCATCTACGTTTTAGCACTTACAAGGAGTCATAGAACGTCAAATGAGAAAGAATTAATTAATTGGCAAAGCCAAACTGCTCAATTAAAAGGTACAATTCAGAAACAATTAGGAAAAGTTCCAATAGAACTGGATTTAGGAACAAAGGGCAAACGTGCCAAGATTAATCACTTAGAACAAGCAAAATTATCAAGTTATGTTGGTCAATTGAACGTTATTTTGTTTGCTCCCGAAGATCTTTCAATAGTAAAGGGTGCACCACAAGTGCGACGTAAGTTTATGGATATGGAATTTGGCCAGATGAGTAATCGTTATCTATACAATTCCACCCAGTATAAAAAAATTTTAAGACAACGAAATCGATATCTACGGGATCTTCAACATAAAATTCAGTCAGATAGGGTATATTTAGATGTTTTGTCGGATCAATTATCAGCATATGGTGCTGAAATTATTTATCAGCGGATACAGCTATTAAAAAAACTTGAAGGATTTGCAAAAAATGTTCATACAGAGATCTCTCAAGGAAAAGAAGCACTGACGTTTCTTTACCAGACTGCCGTACCTGACGAACAATTAACATCTATTGAAAATATTTATCAAAATCTACTAAAACAATTTGCAGATATCAAAGAAAAGGAAATTCAGCGCGGTACCACTCTCTTAGGGCCACATCGAGATGACCTTAAGTTTGCTATCAATAAAAAAGAAGTTCAGTCCTTTGGCTCACAGGGGCAACAGAGGACAACCGCACTTTCAGTTAAACTTGCAGAAATTGATCTTATGAAAGAACAAACAAATGAATATCCAATTTTGCTATTGGATGATGTTTTGTCTGAATTAGACGATTATCGACAAACACATTTATTAACAGCAATCCAAGACAAGGTACAAACATTTTTGACAACGACAAGTTTAAGTGGTGTTCAACAGGAACTTCTTAGCAACCCAAAGATATTTAGAATTGCAAACGGCAAAGTAAATTTAGAAGAATCGTAAAGGAGACAGAACATGGCTGATCAAAAAGAAACAAAAAAAGAACTTGCAAATGAATATGATGCCAGTCAAATTCAAGTTCTTGAAGGACTGGAAGCTGTTCGTAAGCGTCCAGGTATGTATATTGGAACCACATCTTCTCAAGGCCTTCACCATCTTGTTTGGGAAATCGTCGATAACGGAATTGATGAGGCTCTAGCTGGATTTGCGACAAAGATTACTGTAACAGTTGAAAAAGATAATAGTATTACCGTGACTGATGACGGTCGTGGAATTCCTGTGGATATCCAAAAGAAAACAGGTAAACCTGCTCTGGAAACGGTGTATACGATTTTGCATGCCGGTGGGAAATTCGGCGGCGGCGGGTATAAAGTTTCAGGTGGTCTACACGGTGTTGGTGCTTCCGTTGTTAATGCCCTTTCAGAAGAATTGGACGTTGCTGTTACACGAAATGGGAAAGTCTATTATATGGACTTTTCACGTGGACATGTTACCACTCCAATGAAAGTGATCGATCATGTGTCAGATGATTTACATGGTACTAAGGTTCACTTTTTGCCGGATCCTGATATTTTTAGGGAAACAACGACTTTTGATATCAAAGTATTAACAGCCCGTCTTCGCGAACTGGCGTTTTTGAATAAAGGACTTCGGATTATTGTCCGAGACATGCGGCCTGAAAAACCAACAGAACAAGATTTCCTTTATGAGGGAGGTATTCGACACTATGTCGAGTATCTTGATAAAGATAAAGAAACATTGCTTAAAGAACCAATTTACGTTGAAGGCATGGATAACGGGATTACCGTTGAAGTGGCCATTGATTATTCTGAAGATTATCATAGTACACTTATGACCTTTACAAACAATATCCATACTTATGAGGGAGGTACTCATGAGGAAGGATTTAAGCGTGCTTTAACACGAGTTATCAATGATTATGCTCGTAAAAACAACTTGCTTAAAGACAATGAAGCTAACCTTTCTGGGGAAGATGTTCGTGAAGGAACAACTGCCGTTGTCAGCATTAAGCATCCTGATCCTCAATTTGAAGGACAAACTAAAACTAAGCTTGGAAATTCAGATGCTAGGACTGTTACAGATCGAATCTTTAGCGATCATTTTTCAAAGTTCTTAATGGAAAATCCGAAGTTGGCACGAAAGATTATTGACCGTGGGCTTTTAGCTTCTAAAGCGAGATCTGCTGCAAAGCGTGCTCGTGAAGTCACTCGTCGTAAAAGTGGCCTTGAAATTAGTAGTTTGCCCGGTAAGTTAGCTGACAATACCAGTAAGGATCCGAAAATATCCGAGTTGTTCATCGTCGAGGGTGATTCTGCCGGCGGTTCAGCTAAGCAGGGGCGTGCACGATTAACGCAGGCAATTTTACCAATTCGAGGGAAAATTTTAAATGTTGAAAAAGCAAGTATGGATCGAATTCTTGCTAACGAAGAAATCCGCTCCTTGTTTACTGCAATGGGAACTGGATTTGGTGACGATTTTGACTTATCAAAAATAAATTATCATAAGTTAATTATTATGACCGATGCGGATGTTGACGGTGCGCATATTCAGACGTTGTTATTAACCTTGATCTATCGTTATATGAGACCATTAATTGACGCAGGGTATGTATATGTTGCGCAGCCGCCATTGTATCAGGTGCGTCAAGGAAAAATGCAACGTTATATTGATTCAGATGACGATCTGAATCAATTCTTAGGAACCCTACAGCCATCACCTAAACCAGTTATTCAGCGATATAAAGGATTAGGCGAAATGGATGCTGAACAACTTTGGGATACGACAATGAATCCCGAAAATCGTCACCTTCTAAGAGTTGAGTCTTCGGACGCAGCAGAGGCCAACCACGTATTCTCAATGTTGATGGGAGATAAGGTTGAACCACGACGCGAGTTTATTGAAGATAATGCAACGTTTGTTGAAAATCTTGATATTTAATTAATCATAGAAATGTCCGTTCTTAACGATGATTGCGTGACATTTACTAAGATAATGTTTCATGTGGAACATTACTGCTCTTAATTTTGAATGGAGGTAAAAAGTTTGGCTAACGAAACTAACCAAGGTGGGGATTTTCCGGGGAGAATCACGAATGTTGATTTGTCCAAAAAGATGCGAACATCATTTTTGGACTATGCAATGAGTGTTATTGTTGCCCGGGCACTTCCGGATGTCCGTGATGGATTGAAGCCTGTTCATCGAAGAATTCTTTACGATATGAATGAATTAGGCGTTACTCCTGATAAGCCATACAAAAAATCAGCCAGAATTGTTGGAGATGTTTTGGGTAAGTATCATCCCCATGGTGATACGGCTGTTTATGAATCAATGGTCCGAATGGCACAAACTTTTAGTTATCGATATATGTTGGTTGATGGTCATGGAAACTTCGGTTCTGTTGACGGCGATGGTGCTGCAGCTATGCGTTATACTGAAGCCCGGTTAAGTAAAATCGCAATGGAAATGCTACGCGACATTAATAAAAATACAATCGATTTTGTTCCAAATTATGATGGTACCGAAAGAGAACCAAGTGTTTTACCATCACGTTTTCCGAACCTCCTTGTAAATGGTGCCTCCGGAATTGCAGTGGGAATGGCAACGAATATTCCGCCACATAATCTTTCTGAAGTTATCAGTGCTATTCATGTATTAATGGATAATCCGGATGCTACAACAGCAGATTTAATGGAAGTGCTGCCAGGACCTGATTTTCCTACCGGCGGAGTTGTCATGGGTAAGTCTGGTATTCGAAAAGCTTATGAAACTGGCCGAGGTTCAATTATTTTACGTGCAAAGGTTGAAATTGAAGGTGAGGCGAGTGGCAAACAACGGATTATCGCTACTGAGTTGCCTTATATGGTTAATAAAGCCAAATTAATTGAACGAATTGCTGAATTAGCAAGAGATAAGCGAATTGAAGGTATTACAGATATCAATGATGAATCTGACCGAGAAGGAATGCGGGTTGTGATTGATGTTCGAAGGGATGCCAGTGCCGAAGTTATTTTAAATAATTTATATAAATTAACGTTGATGCAGACATCTTTTAGTTTTAATATGCTTGCAATTGTTAAAGGGACACCAAGAATCCTGAGCCTAAAAGAAATTCTTCAGTATTATCTGGAACACCAAGTTGAGGTTATTACAAGGCGAACAAAATATGAATTGCAAAAGGCCCAAGCAAGAGCTCATATTCTGGAAGGATTACGAATTGCCCTTGACCATATTGATGAAATCATCAAAATCATTCGAGGATCTCAGACTGGTGAAGTTGCTAAAAATCAATTAATTACGGGTTTTGGCTTAAGTGATAAGCAGGCCCAGGCTATTTTGGATATGCGATTGGTTCGTTTGACTGGCTTGGAACGCGAAAAAATTGATAAAGAATACAATCAGTTAATGAAAGACATCGAAGATTTTAAAGCGATTTTATCCAGTCGTGATAGAGTTAACCAAATTATTTATGAAGAATTGTTAGAAATTCAGAAGAAATTCGGTGACGAACGTCGAACCGAACTCTTAGTGGGTGAAGTTCTTAGTCTTGAAGATGAAGACTTGATCGAGGAAGAAGACGTCATTGTTTCGCTCACTCATAACGGATATATCAAACGATTACCAACGACAGAGTTTAAAGCTCAAAATCGCGGTGGTCGTGGTGTTCAAGGAATGGGTGTTCATGATGATGATTTTGTTGAACAGTTGGTTTCAACTTCGACACATGACGTACTGTTGTTCTTTACCGATGCAGGTAAAGTTTACCGTATGAAAGGGTATGAAATCCCTGAATATGGTCGTTCTGCAAAAGGAATCCCAATTGTTAATTTATTGAATATTAATTCTGGAGAAAAGATCGAAGCGGTTATTAATGTTTCTGATCGCAAAAATGATGTCCAAAAAGATCTTCTCTTTGTGACATTGTATGGAACAGTTAAGCGTACGCCTGTTTCTGATTTTGCAAATATTAGAAGTAATGGTTTAATTGCTATTCACCTTAAAGAGGGTGATCAATTAATTAATGCTTTGATTATTGATCAAAATCAAAACGTCATTATTGGAACCCATCTTGGATATGCAATGAGCTTTAATGCATCTGATGTTCGCTCAATGGGTCGTTCAGCTACTGGGGTTCGGGGTATTCGCTTGCGTGAAAATGATTACGTTGTCGGTGCCGATGTTTTGAATCCTGACAGTGAAGTCTTTATTATCTCTGAAAAAGGGTTTGGTAAACGAACGCCAGCTGCAGACTATCCGATTAAGGGTCGTGGCGGAAAGGGTGTCAAAACTGCCAATATCACAGAAAAGAACGGACCTCTTTCAGGATTAACAACTGTTAGTGGCAACGAGGATATTATGTTGATCACTGATAAAGGGGTTATGATTCGATTTGGAATAGAAGACGTTTCACAAACCGGTCGTTCTACTTTGGGGGTTCATTTAATCAGAATTGATGAAGATTCAAAAGTATCAACGATGGCCAAGGTGGAGAAACAAGAAGACGAAGCTAGCAGCGATGCTTCGAAGGGCAACCTTATGAGTAGCAATGGTGATACATCTGAAGATTCAGATTCAACTAACTAAATTAATAGACCGTTTTTAAGAAAGCAAAGTAAGTATTGGGATAATTCCATTATTTACTTTGTTTTTTTAGATAAAAATCATTGACTTACTTTTTGTAAGTGATATTCTGAAATCAATAACTTTACGAAAAAGCGGAGGATTTTAAAATGGTTGTTGTAAATGGATACAAACAAAATGAAAATGAAAAGAAACTGAATGTTTTGAATTTAGATCAGTTGGAAAAACAGGCAAAGGAAATAATTCCAACCGGTGGTTTTGGTTATATATCCGGTGGCTCTGAAGATGAATGGACATTACGAGAAAATCGTCGTGCATTTACACATAAGCAAATTGTGCCACGAGCATTGACAAATATTGAGAAACCGGAACTGGAAACAAATGTATTTGGAATTCCACTAAAGACACCTCTTTTCATGGTACCGGCAGCTGCTCAGGGCCTTGCACATGCAAAAGGAGAAGTTGATACTGCTAAAGGTGTTGCTGCTGTGGGTGGACTAATGGCGCAGAGCACCTACTCTTCAACCTCAATTGCTGATACTGCCGCGAGTGGAAATGGTGCGCCTCAGTTTTTCCAGCTGTACATGAGTAAGGATTGGGATTTTAACGAGGCGCTTTTGGATGAGGCGAAAAGAGCAGGGGTTAAAGGCATTATTTTGACAGTAGATGCAACTGTCGATGGGTATCGAGAAGCTGACATTATCAATAACTTCCAATTTCCAATTCCTATGGCTAATCTTACTAAATACAGCGAAGGTGATGGTCAAGGTAAAGGCATTGCTGAAATTTATGCTTCAGCTGCTCAGAAAATCGGTCCGGATGATGTTGCACGAATCGCAAATTATACGGATTTGCCTGTTATTGTTAAGGGAATCGAGTCTCCAGAGGATGCACTTTATGCAATTGGTGCAGGTGCATCAGGCATTTACGTTTCTAATCATGGTGGCCGCCAATTAAATGGTGGGCCGGCATCGTTTGATGTATTGGAAGATGTTGCCAAAGCAGTTAATGGGAAAGTACCTGTTATTTTTGATTCCGGTGTTCATCGCGGATCCGATGTTTTTAAGGCACTTGCTTCCGGTGCAGATTTGGTTGGAATTGGGAGACCAGTTATCTATGGATTAGCACTTGGTGGTGCTCAGGGCGTTCAGTCTGTATTTGAACATTTGGATCATGAGTTAGAGATTATTATGCAGTTGGCGGGTACCAAAACGATTTCTGATGTTAAAAATGCTAAATTGTTAAATATTCGATATTAACTCAACAAAATTTTTACGAATTCAAGTTCACATCTGACTTGAATTCATTTTTATTTATTTGAAGAAACAAATTCATTATTGCCGTATATAATTAATGTATCGTAAATCAATTTAGGCATATTGATCTTTTATCGGAAACATGTTACTATTCTTATTTGTGAGTATCTGAGTAAAAACAGAAACTCTCCTTGCTCTCGGGAAGGGAGCCATAAGTCCATAAGGAGGTGCAATCATGGAAGAAAAGAAATACGAAATCACTTACATCATCCGTCCTGATATCGAAGAAGCAGCAAAGTCTTCACTTATCGAACGATTTGACAAAATCGTTACTGACAATGGTGCTAAGATTCTTGACTCAAAAGACTGGTCAAAACGCCGTTTCGCATACGAAATCGGTGGCTACAATGAAGGAACTTATCATATTATCACATTAACAAGTGATAATGATACTGCCTTGAATGAATTTGACCGTTTATCAAAGATTAATGACGATATTTTACGTCATATGATCGTTGTTCGCGATGACTAATAAATCATTCTAACTATGAGAGGAGCAGATTCAGCATGCTTAATCGTGCAGTTTTAACGGGACGCCTAACCCGTGATGTTGATTTACGATACACACAGAGCGGAACGGCTGTTGGTACTTTCTCGTTAGCAGTAGATCGGCAATTCACTAACCAAAAAGGTGAACGTGATGCCGATTTCATTAACTGTGTAATCTGGCGTAAATCCGCTGAGAATTTTGCCAACTTTGTTCATAAAGGATCTCTTGTTGGAATTGATGGTCGTATCCAAACTCGGAATTACGAAAATCAACAAGGACAACGGGTCTATGTGACTGAAGTTGTTGTAGAGAACTTTGCTTTGCTTGAACCGCGTTCAGCACGGAACAACAATGCAAGTAATCAGCAAAACGGTAATGCTCCTCAACAAAATAACGGAAATAGTAATCCATTCGATAATAATAATTCGAACCCTAATAGTAGCAGTAACAATAATGGTGGCAATAAGAGTAATCCTAATGACCCATTTGCTAACTCAGGGGACTCGATTGATATTTCCGATGATGATTTGCCATTCTAAACTAGAAATGGTGAAGAGACTTTCATGAGGAGGAACTAACATGGCTCAACAAAGACGTGGCGGCCGTCGTCGCCGTAAGGTCGATTTTATCGCTGCTAATCACATCGAATACATCGACTATAAAGATGTTGATTTGTTGAAGCGTTTTGTTTCAGAACGAGGAAAAATTCTTCCTCGTCGTGTAACTGGAACTAGCGCTAAGAATCAACGTAAACTTACAATTGCTATTAAACGAGCACGAATCATGGGCTTAATGTCCTTCGTTGCTGAAGACTAATAGTGTTTTATTAGGAGGTCTGGATAAAACTTCGGTTTTATTTGGACCTCTCTTTTATATTCATAAAGAAATACCATGCAACCATTATTGAAGATAAATGCGATAGATAATTGCATTTTGAAATTCTTCAGAAAAATTTAATCTTTATTTTATGGTAAAATAAAAATATTAAGCATAGTAATTCAAGAGGATAAAAAATGAAAAATTGGTTTTCTCGTAATAGTGGTGAACTACCACCATTTGTTCATAATCGCCGTTTGCGACGAATAATGTTATTTATCGCACTTATCGTAATCTATGGTGTGGTTATCTCATTTTTATATAATATCGTGGCTTCAGCCATTCTTGTTATCATTAGTATTATGGGACTCATCTATACAATTGTGATGATGAATGAGATGAGCACGGATACAAATAGATACATTTCGGACTTGTCCTATCGGATTCATCGCGGTGAACAGGAAAGTTTGTTGGAAATGCCTATCGGTGTCATGATTTTAAATGAAAATGGATTGGTAGAGTGGACAAATCCATATTTTACTAGATATTTTAATAATGAAAATATTCTTGGAAAACGAATTGAAGATGTAGATCATGACCTACAACAGTTAATGATGAAGTATGGAGATTCTGATGAATTTCATACTGTTACTTGGCGTGATCATAAGTTTACAATGCTGATTCAAAGTGAGTATCATTCTATTTATATGCTTGATATCACTCGGTATGCAAATTTGGAGGAACGATATGAAGAAGAACAGATTTCAGTTGGGCAAATATTTTTAGATAATTATGATGAAATAACCCAGTCAATGACTGATCAGGAAATTTCTAATTTGAGTAATTATGTGACAAACGAATTAGCAACCTGGTCTAAAAAATACGGTATGTATTTGAAACAAATTGATGATGATCACTTTTTCTTATTGGCATATGCCAAATCGTTGACCCAGATTGAAAATGATAAATTTAATATTTTGGATATCGTTCGTGAAAGTACATCTAAGCAAAATTTCCCATTAACACTTAGTATCGGAATCTCGTATGGAGAAGATGACTTAAATAGTTTAGCTGATCAAGCACAAAGCAATTTGGACTTGGCACTTGGCCGTGGTGGTGACAAGTTGTCGTCAAATCTTTGGATGGTACGGCTAGATTTTATGGTGGTAAAACCAACCCAATGGAAAAACGGACTCGTGTCCGTGCACGAATGATTTCTCAAGCGTTAAATGAATTGATGGGGGATGCTGACCAGATATTCGTTCAAGGCCATACACGTCCCGATATGGACTCTTTAGGTGCTTGTATGGGGATTCGCCGAATTGCTCAAATGAATAATAAAAAATGCTGGATTGTTTTGGATAAAGAAAAAGTTCATTCTGATATTCAGCGACTTCTTGAGGCAGCAAAAAAATATCCGGAAATCAGTGATGCCATCATCACGCCAGCTGAAGCACTTTCCAAGGTGACAGATAGTAGTCTTTTAATTATGGTTGATCATTCCAAACCATCAATTAGTATTTCTCCGGATCTGTATCAGCGTATGACCCAGAAAGTGGTTATCATTGATCATCATAGGCGGGGAGAAGAATTCCCTGAAAACCCAATGCTGGTTTACATTGAACCTTACGCTTCTTCAACTTGTGAATTGATTACCGAAATGTTTGAATATCAACCACACGAGGAAGAACCCATTAACCGTATTGAAGCAACGGCTATGTTGACTGGGATCTTTATTGATACGCAATCATTCTCAATGAGAACTGGTACCAGAACATTTGACGCTGCTAGTTATCTTCGTTCAGCTGGAGCTGACTCAGTGGAAATGCAGCAATTAATGAAAGAAAACATTGATAACTATTTGCAACGTAATCACCTTATTTCAATGGTTGAATTCTTCCATAAAGATATGGCCATGATTGTGGGTGAAGAAGATCGGGTTTATGATCCGGTAACGGCTGCTCAAGCTTGTGATTCATTGCTTACGATGTCAGGTGTTGATGCATCATTTATTATCACTAAGCGTTCAGACGATAAAATTGGTGTTTCAGCTCGGAGTACCGGCTCAATAAACGTTCAAATCATTATGGAACGAATGGGCGGTGGTGGCCATCTTTCAAGTGGAGCTACCCAGATTGAAGATAAATCGATTGCGGAAGTCAAACAATTACTGCTTGAAACGATCGACTATATCGATGATAATGAATAGAGAAACCAAATTTTGAGGATAGTAGGAGTGATCTGTTGTGAAAGTTATTTTTCTAGAAGACGTCCGTGGTAAAGGTAAACGCGGTGAAGTTAAAGAAGTTCCAGACGGCTATGCTCAAAACTTTCTGATTAAAAATGGCAAAGCAAAAGCAGCTTCCCGTCAGGCAATGAGTCAGTTGAAGGGTCAGCAACGGGCTGAACAAAAGCGTGAAGAAGAAGAGCTTGAAGAGGCTAAGGCCGTTAAAACAAAGTTGGAAGATGACAAGACAGTCGTTGAATTAAAAGCCAAGTCGGGAACCGATGGCCGTTTATTTGGTTCAATTCCAAGTAAGCAGATTGCATCGGCTTTGGATAAACAGTATGGCATTAAGCTCGATAAACGAAAAATTGAGTTGGGCGAACCAATCAAGGTTGCCGGATATACTAATGTGCCGGTAAAATTACATTCTGAAGTAACTGCACGAATCAGAGTTCATGTATCAGAAAAATAATTGATAGGTTTGCAAAATGGGCTGGGAGCAAAACGATTAACATCATTTGTCTCCAGTCCCTTTTGTTTGGACAGTATTTAATTTTTATGTTAGAACAATATGATTGATGTTTTTAAAACTACTAGAAAACCTGGGTTTAAGATTAAATTGGTGACTATTAATGAACAATGATTTAGTAAATCAGGTGCCACCTCAAAATATTGAAGCTGAAAAAGCGGTACTGGGATCAATCTTTCTGAGTACCGACGCTTTAATAGATGCGATGGAATACCTTGATCCAAATGATTTTTACAAGCATTCCCACCAGATTATCTTTCAGGCAATGGTTAAGCTAAATGATGATGACCAAGCCGTAGATGGTATTACGGTGACGGATACGCTTAAAGATCAAAACAATTTAGATGATGTTGGTGGATACCAATACATTACAGAACTGGCAAATGCAGTGCCAACAGCGGCAAACGTCACTTATTATGCAAAGATTGTCAAGGACAAAGCCATTTTAAGACGTTTGATTCAGACGGCTACAAACATTGTGACAGATGGTTATAATACCGATGAAGACGTTACAACTGTTTTGGATAACGCTGAACGTGATATTATGAATGTCGCGGAGGATCGTAATCAGTCCGGTTTTAAAGCGATTAAAGATGTTTTGAACTCGGCGTTTAATAAGATTGATGAATTATCGCAGGAAGGTGAAACCGTAACTGGGCTTTCTACCGGATATCCTGAACTTGATAAAATTACGACCGGACTGCACAATGATGAATTAGTCATTTTAGCTGCTCGGCCGGCCGTTGGTAAAACGGCGTTTGCATTAAATGTGGCTCAAAATGTCGGAACCAAAACAGATAAAACTGTTGCTATTTTTAGTTTGGAAATGAGTGCGGAATCCTTGGTAGACCGGATGTTATGTTCTGAGGGCAGTATTAATGCAAACCATTTGAGAACAGGCCAATTAACCGAAGATGAATGGCAAAACCTTGTTGTTGCAATGGGGAGTTTATCACGAGCCAATATTTTTATCGATGATACTGCGGGCATTAAAATGTCCGAAATTCGTGCTAAGTGTCGTCGGCTGGCTAAAGAAAATGGTAACTTAGGACTTATTGTAATTGATTATCTTCAGTTAATTGAAGGTGGTCAACAAGAAAACAGACAACAAGAAGTTTCATATATTTCTCGGCAACTAAAAAAATTGGCTAAAGAATTACACGTGCCGGTTATTTCTTTATCACAGCTCTCTCGTGGTGTCGAGCAGCGTCAGGATAAGCGACCAGTACTATCGGATATTCGTGAATCGGGTTCTATCGAACAAGATGCCGATATTGTTGCTTTTCTTTATCGTGATGATTATTATGAGCGAGATGATGATGACGATAGTGATTCTCAGGGTGCTGACGATGAAAATGATGTTGGTGAAGTTGAGGTCATTATTGAAAAAAACAGATCGGGTCCACGGGGAACGGTTAAACTATTATTTGTGAAATCTTATAATAAGTTTTCTTCCATCTCTTATGCACAAGATGGCGGATAGTTATTTTGTCGTTGTTAGTCAAAAACAAAGAAAGACCGGGGCGAGCGTCCCAGTCTTTCTTTATCATCAGTATAAAAAAATAACAACCACGGCATTGAAGCGGCGTGGTTGTTATTTAGTGGTTTATGTAATATAGTGGGCAGTCAGGGGTTCGAACCCTGGACCCACGGATTAAGAGTCCGTTGCTCTACCAACTGAGCTAACTGCCCATCACTAACCGACTTAAATATAATAACATGGTGAAAAAACTTTTGCAATAGCAATTTTAAAAATTTACTTACAAGGCAGTGGTAATATTGATTTAAAGGCAGAGTGGTTTGGTCTTTTGAACCAATCCGGCCCACTTCATACACTGTGTTATAATAGCATCATGTTGGCGTGTGCAAATTTTGAAATAATAACAATATTAAAATCCATGTTAGGAGAAATTGTTAATGGCTAAAAAAATATTGGTAGTAGACGACGAAAAACCGATCGTCGACATAGAGAAGTTCAATTTAACCAAAGAAGGTTATGAAGTTTTTGTAGCCTATGATGGTGAGGAAGCTTTAAAACAAGTAAATGAAGTTGATCCAGATCTCATCATTCTGGATTTAATGTTACCGAAGATTGATGGTCTCGAGGTTGCTCGAGAAGTTCGTAAAACAAAAGATACCCCAATTATTATGGTAACTGCAAAGGATTCTGAACTCGATAAAGTTCTTGGACTTGAATTGGGAGCCGATGATTATGTTACCAAACCGTTCTCTAATCGTGAATTAGTAGCGAGAGTAAAGGCTAATTTACGTCGTCAGGGCACTTCAAGCGGAAACTCAAGTGAAGGCGACGAAAATAAAGATATTAAGATTGGCGATTTAGTTATTCATCCAGAGGCATATTCAGTTTCTAAACGCGGTGAAAATATTGAATTGACACATCGTGAATTTGAGCTTTTGCATTATTTAGCTCAACACATCGGTCAGGTTATGACGCGGGAACATCTTTTACAAACTGTTTGGGGTTATGACTATTTTGGCGATGTTCGAACCGTTGATGTAACGGTCCGAAGACTTCGTGAAAAAGTTGAGGATAGTCCTAGTCACCCAACTTGGTTAGTGACACGACGTGGCGTAGGGTACTACCTTAGGAATCCTGAAAGTGATCAACAGTAAGTTTGAGAGAAGATAAGAATGTAAGGGGTATTAACTGGTTGTGAATAACCGAATCAAATTTTACCAATCAATTAAATTTAAAATAGCGCTGGTTTTCGCCCTCGTTTTGTTAGTAACTCTGGAAATTGTTGGTGCCGTATTTGTGAGGCAATTGGAACACCAAAACCTCTCAACCTTTACCAACCAGGTGCAGTTACAGTCTTACGTGAAGAACTCATTGATCACTGAACTTTCCCGTTCCAATAAGACGTTGGCTAATAGGCGGATCAAAACAATTTTAAATGATTCTGACAGTAGCAACGCTGCACAAATTCAGGTTATTGATAATAAAGGAACCATTCGTGGAACCAATCAAGTTAATAATCAAGCAGTAGTTGGTCAAAAAACGACTGATAACGATGTTAAGAATGCAATTTATAACAGTCATAAAATTGAAAAGAACACTTATGATTCATCGAGTAATACGAGATATTACACGTTGATCTCACCTTTGATAAAAAGTTCGGGAAATAGCAGTACGCTTGTGGGTGTCGTTTATACTAAAGCCAATTTGGACACAGTATACCGAAACATTAATAGCATCACTGTCATCTACTTGTTTGCGGCCTCAATTGCGATCATCTTGGGCCTTTTAATTTCAATCGTGATTTCTCGAGCAATTACGCGACCGATTGAAGAAATGAAAAAGCAAACGATTCGAATTGCACGTGGTGATTATTCAGGTCAGGTTCATGTTTACGGAAATGATGAATTGGGCCAACTTGCCAGTGCCGTCAATAATTTGTCCGTTAGGGTTGAAGAATCCCATGAATCAACAGAATCCGAGCGTCGCCGTTTGGACTCTGTTTTGGCTAATATGACAGATGGCGTTCTGGCAACGGATCGTCGGGGTAACGTCATTATTATTAATGAAACGGCTGCTAGTTTCCTTGATCTTGATGAAAATCAGGCAATGGGAAAATCAATTTTAGATGTTTTGGATATTCGTAAAGATTATAGTCTGCGGGATTTGCTTGAAAAGCCGGATGAACTGATTCTTGATTTTTCAAGTGATGATCACAGTCTCATTTTGCATGCCCATTTTTCATTAATTCAAAGAGAATCGGGGTTTATCAGTGGATTAGTCTGTGTTCTGCGGGATATTACCGAACAACAGCGAATTGACCAAGACCGGAAACAATTTGTTTCCAATGTTTCTCATGAGCTGAGAACGCCGTTAACAAGTGTTCGATCATACATCGAAGCATTGCACGATGGTGCTTGGAAAGATCCTAAGTTGGCACCCAAGTTTCTAAAAGTCACCCAGGATGAAACTGATCGAATGATTCGAATGATCAATGATCTATTGACATTATCACGAATGGATTCAGGCACTCAAAAAATGGAAGTTGAACTTGTTAATATTAACGAGTTGTTCAATTACGTATTAAATCGATTCGATATGATTCTTAAAAAAGATGAACATCCTGAAAAAATGTACACCATTAAGCGTTATTTTACCAAAAGAGATCTATGGGTCGATCTGGATACGGATAGATTCACGCAAGTTCTTGATAATCTAATGAATAATGCGATTAAATATTCTCCAGATGGCGGTGTGATTACCTGTCGGTTGTATGAGACACGTAATAAGGTCATTTTAAGCGTCAGTGATCAAGGCCTTGGAATTCCACGTAAAGATATTCCACATATTTTTGATCGTTTCTACAGGGTTGATAAAGCTCGTTCTCGCCAACAAGGCGGAAGTGGTCTTGGCTTAGCAATTTCTAAAGAAGTTGTTGAAGCATTGCATGGTCAATTATGGGCGGAAAGTGTCGAAGGAAAGGGATCGACTTTCTATATTGCGTTGCCATATGAACCGCTAGAAGAGGAGGACTTATGGGATGAGGTTTAGTAAATACTTGATACCAATCGCACTAACCATTGCGGTGATCATTAGTCTGACGCTTTCAGTTGTCATTTGGACAAACCCTGCCAATTATAAAAATCGGCAGAATTCATCACAAAATACGCAAAATGAAGAAATTACTAAGCCGAAACGTTATGTTTACGCACCAACTCAGGCTATCCATACTGATAGTAATGGCAATCAAACCATTTTAGTTAATCGATTGGTTAATTCGGTAGCTGAAATTCAAAAAACGATGCATGGCTATAAAAATGTTCATTTAAAAACACTGAGCATTAAATCTCAGGATAAGTATTTTCAGATTGCTAATCGGCCCAATTCGATTATGTTAAATTACGTAAGTCCGGTTTCGATTAGAGTTATTAGTGATGTTACAAACAAATATTTTGAAAAATTACCGAATCATCAAGTTTCACGAATTGTCTTGCCGACAAATAATTCAACGAGGATCTATTTGCTGAATGATAAAAATTTTGCGGTTTATCAAATTAAAGTTAAAAAACATAGTTTGAAAAACTTAAACAAGGTTTTGAATATGAATATTCGGCGAGTACCTGCCTCTCTTCAACTATTTAACGGACAGCCAATGATTTACGTTAAAAGTCAAATTCAGATGCAACCCTACAAGTACCTAATTGATCGTCAGTCTGAAGATTATTATGTAAGCCGACTATTAAATAATAGAGATTCACAAAGTAATGTCACCGTTAAACGCCGGAAAAACCTAGTCACCTATAGTGATCAGAATACGCTTCAATTGGCATTTAATTCGCGAACCAGAATGGGAACCTTTTCTGATTTTAGAAATAATAGTGATCAGCAAAGTGTGACTTCAGTACTTGATGATTCATACGAGCAATTAGTGGATTTGGGATTGCCATTGGACAGTGTTCGATTTTTCAATTATGATACAAATTCGCGAACCGTTTCGTATAGAACCTTTGTTGAAGGATTTCCCATTTATAGAGCAAATGGGTTTGGGACAATTTCCACTCAGACCTTGAATGCCAACGCTAAACGGTTGCAGTTTTCACTGGATAACCCGGAAGTACCAATTCCAAGTAAACAGGGGTATAGCACATTGCCAGCAACTGAGACTGCTATTCGGCGTTTGATTGCAAAGGGATATCATGCAAAAGATATTCGTGATTTACGAATTGGCTATGGTTGGCAAAAAGATAAATCATCACAATTGCTGATTAATTTGATACCGGATTGGTACGTTAATTATAAAGGCACTTGGCGCAGTTATTCATCGTTGATTAACCGATATTGATAGTGAAAGGAGGGGGAGCCGTTTGAATTTTAGGCGAATAGAGATCATTTTCCTGGTAACGTTTATTGCAATTGATATTTTTTTGTTTGGAATGTTTGAGCAGAATATGAATATGCAAACCGAAAACGTGTCTCAGGGTGATTCTGATTCAAAAATTATCAAAGAAATGAAAGATGACCAGATTAAAGTGGGTAGCCTTTCTAAAAAGAAAAATTTTGCGTATTACCTTTCCGGTACGCAAAACGATACCTTACGTAACCAGATGGGTCAGCTGTTAAATCAGACTCCCCACTATGTTGGCTATGAACTGGATAGTGAATTTAAGGATCCTGTTAAAGTTAATAAGGATAATCCACAGCAATCTATTAATAAGTTGTTGATGGACCCAACCTTCGTTGCTTTTGGCGATCAATATCAATATAGTAAAGACTTATCGACACCGCGAAGTATCGTCTATATTCAAAAGGCAATGGGTGGTTTAATGTATTCGACTGAAGCGCAAATCAGGTTTACGCTGAATGGTCGTTATCAAATCGTGAGTTACACACAGTCTTACTTGCAGGATATTAAAAGTTTACGTGAAAAATCGGAGACAATTTCGGAAACTCGTGCTTTAATATGGTTATACCAATACAATGAGATTCCAAATAACACAAAGGTAGCCTGGGCAAAACTAGGTTATACTAAATTGTTATCCATTGACGATGATCGCGTTTTTATTCCGACTTGGATTATCGCAATCAAGCCCCAAAACTCACCACAGGTTCAGCTTAAAAAGATTAATGCCTTTACCGGTGGTATCATAAAAGAAACGAATGAAAACTTGAAAAACAGTCAAAGTATCTCTGGAGTTAATTAATGTTGGAAAGAAGAAGCACTATGGAAAATGATGATATGCAAATCAGTGTACTTGCCAGTGGAAGCACCGGCAACGTTACATATGTTGAGACTCCGCAGCATAAAATTCTTTTAGATGCGGGATTGAGTGGTAAAAAAATTGCAAACCTGATGCGTTCAATTGGACGTGACATTAACGATGTCGATACACTCTTGGTAACTCATGAACACTCGGATCATCGGCAAAGTGTCGGTGTTTTAGCACGAAAATATGATTTGAATGTGTATGCTAATCAAGGCACATGGGATGCTATGCGATCACGAATAGGCAAAATTCCAGAAGAAGAAATTAATATTTTTCCACCAGACACAGTTATGGATTTTGGTGATATTGATATTGAGAGTTTTTCAGTGTCGCATGATGCAGCTGAACCACAGTTTTATGTTTTTCATCATCGTAACAAGTCATTTGTTGTTTTAACCGATACCGGATACGTTTCAGATCGGATGGAGGGGGTTATCAAAGATGCAGATGGTTATCTTTTGGAGTGTAATCACGACATCGAGATGTTAGAGAATGGTGAATATTCATGGCCGTTAAAACAGCGGATTTTGGGTGATCAGGGTCATCTTTCAAATGAAGATGGTGCCAATACGATGCTGGATGTGATTGGTCATCGAACAAAGAAGATCTTTCTGGGACATCGAAGTCAGCATAATAATATGAAATCACTTTGTCATTTAACTGTTGCGTCAATTTTGGCTGATCATGATTATGGTGTAGGTAAAGATTTTAAATTGTATGATACGGAACCGGAAACGGCATCTTCTTTAATGATTATTTAGATTTCCTTTAGAATTTTATAACTTTGAGAACACACTTTTTTCAAGAAAAAAGTATATACTTTAAAGAAAACGAAGGGGGAACACTCATTGGCACAAAAAAATGGTTTTGGAAAAATTATTGTAACAGCTGTTATCGCCGGTGCTCTTGGCGGTGGAATAACTTATGGTGGTATGTCATACTTCAACAATAGTGATAGTGGCACTGGCACATCTTTGGTTTCGACCAATAAAAATGGCAATACCAAGATCAGTAATGTGAAGGTGAACCTCAATACACAAGCAGAGAAAGCTTTTAATGCAACTAAAAACACGGTTGTTTCCGTTATTAATCTTCAAAGAGAAAGCTCAAGTGATAATACGCTGGCTGGTATTCTTGGTGGCCTTGAGGGTGGATCAGGAAGCAGTGGAAGTAGTAAGAAGAGTGGTGAACTTGAGGCTTCTAGTGAAGGCTCAGGTGTCATTTACAAAAAGAGTGGCAACACAGCTTACATTGTGACTAATAACCACGTTGTTTCCGGTGCAAACGCATTGGAGATTATTCTGAGTGATGGTTCAAAAGCGTCAGCTAAAGTGGTTGGTAAGGACGCTGTTACTGATTTAGCAGTTATTAAGATTACTTCGAATAAGGTCAAGGATGTCGCTCAATTTGGAGATTCTGATAACATTAAAGTTGCTGAACCTGTTCTTGCGATTGGCTCACCACTTGGTTCTCAATATGCAACTTCTGTTACTCAGGGTATTATTTCTGCTAAGAAGCGTGAAGTACCACAAACTTCAGAATCTGGTGCTCAAGTTGGCAATGCAACGGTTATTCAAACGGATGCGGCAATTAACCCCGGAAACTCAGGTGGTCCTTTAATTAATTTTGCGGGTCAGGTTGTTGGTATTAACTCTATGAAATTAGCACAGGATCAACAAGGAACCAGCGTCGAAGGAATGGGATTTGCCATTCCAAGTAATGAAGTTGTTACAATTATTAATCAATTAATCAAGAGCGGGCAAGTTGTTCGTCCGGCTTTGGGAATTGGCTACACTGATCTTTCCAATATTTCAGAAGAGCAACAACGCTCAGTTCTAAAATTACCAAAGAGTGTTACCCAAGGTGCGGTAGTCTTGAAAGTGAATAGTGGCTCTCCTGCTCAACGTGCCGGTATTAAGAAGTATGATGTTATCACCGAATTGGACGGCACTAAGATCACACAACAGAGCCAATTACGTGATGTCTTGTACAAGCATAAGATTGGTGATAAAATTTCTGTTACGTATTATCACAAAGGAAATAAGGAAACAGGATCCATTACTTTAAGCCAAAAGGCAACGAATAAAGTGTTAAGTGAAGCAAGTAAATAGGAACAATCTCTAGCTAGCAACACCGATAGTTAAAGATGTTATCTATTGTATGAAAAGAGCGAGTAATCGTAAGGTTGCTCGCTCTTTTGTTAAATACTGGTTAGAAGGATACACAGATAAACTGAACGATGACTTAATGTAAATTAGTGGGTTTAATGGGTTTCCGAACGGTAAGCGGATTAAATAAGAAAAATAAGGATAGTTAACGGATAAATACGAACTTCATGAAGATTATTTTTTAAAAGATTCAGTACTGATAAAAACAAACCAATTTTGTACACATTTCTCCTGTGGATAAACCTGTGGACAATCCACAAGGTGAATTGAATTCACTGGTATATTACCGTTAATAAGTTATCCCCAGATTTTAAAAGTTATCCACACTTTCTGTGGATAACTTTTTTTAGAAATAAATTCTTGTTTGTTCGGTTTCCAAAATGCTGATATAATAGGGTTTGCGAAGTGAATTTGCGAACGGGTGTTGTCCACAATTATGTGGACAACTAAAAGGGTACTTGACATATTTTAAAAAAATGCTGTGGTAGAAGAAACCGGTTTAAGTTATCAACCTGTGGATAACTATGTGGACAACTTGTTTATAAGCCTCTTTTTTTACACAGGCTAAAAATGGAATTAGGAGAAAATGAGATTGAATATTAAATTAGTCGTTGTAGGAAAATTAAAGGAAAAATATTTTAAGCAAGGGATTGCTGAATATGCAAAACGTTTATCCCGTTTTTGTAAGTTTCAAATTATAGAAGTTTCCGATGAAAAGGCACCTGAGTCGTTAAGCCAAGCCGAAATGAATGAAGTTATGAATAAAGAAGGTTCGCGAATTCTAGATAAAATAAAAGATCGTGAGTACGTCTATGCGCTTGCGATTTTAGGAAAAGAGCGATCTTCTGAACAGTTTGCAAAGGAAATTGCTGATCTGACGACCTATGGTCATTCCGATATTACGTTTGTGATCGGAGGCTCTTTAGGGTTATCCAAGCATGTTTTGGATCGCGCAAACACGCAAATTTCGTTTGGAAAGTTTACGTTGCCTCATCAATTGATGAGATTGGTTTTGACTGAACAAATTTATCGAGCATTTATGATTAATGAGGGAAGTCCATACCATAAATAAGTGTAATCGAAAAGAGGCTATAGAATGCAAACGGCAATCGATATTTTCAATGCTATCCAACGTGATCCGCAAAATAAGATTTATACTGACAAGGGTGTGTTGCCGCTTTATCATATTGAGCCAAACGCCAAGATCCTTATTATTAGTCAGGCACCAAGTCGGAAAGCACAGGAATCGATGGTCTTTTGGAATGATCCAAGCGGCGATCGGTTACGCGACTGGATGGGGATTGATAAGGATCGGTTTTATCATTCAGGTAAAATTGCCGTGATGCCTTTGGATTTTTACTATCCAGGTAAGGGAATACATGGTGATTTGCCACCCAGAAAAGGGTTTGCGGATAAATGGCATCAACCCTTATTATCATTGATGCCAAACGTCCAGTTAAAATTGTTAATTGGTCAGTATGCGCAAAAGTACTATCTTCAAAAAAATCGACAAAAAAATTTAACAGAAACTGTTCGCTGTTTTGAAGATTATTTACCGGAGTATTTTCCATTGGTGCATCCCTCACCTTTAAACTATGGGTGGATGAAACAGCATCCCTGGTTTATAAAAGAAGTCGTGCCGGAATTGCAAATTCGAGTTAAGAAATTGATGAATTAATCGGGTTTATTATAGTGTTAAACAGGGATGCTACAATGTATAGCCTGATTCTTTTGATTATTAAATTGCGATTACGCTGTTTAGCCGGTTTAACATGAACACTTAATAATCAACTTGCTTTTCTTCACCATTTAAGTAATAATTAAGATGTCAAAATCGAATATTGTCTGGGGTGCCTCTTTGGCTGAGAAATACCCATTGAACCTGATGCAGTTCGTACTGTCGGAGGAAGACAACAAGCAATTACCTATCTCGTGCACAGTTAACTATGTAGGTAAAGACTCCTCTCTCTGTAATTTCAGGGAAAGGAGTTTTTTTGTTGTTTCACAGATAATTCCCTTTTGAATACTTTAGATGTTGATCATCATATGGAAAGGAAGAAATATTGTGAAAAAGAAATTTCATTTGCAGGATGTTATTTTGATCGCATTAATTGCGATTGCGTTTGGTGCTATTTTTGTTGGAACGGACTGGATATATAATGCTTTATATCTGGTAATCGGGCCCTTTGCCAATGAAGCTTTATTTGGGCTTTGGATCATGGCTGGACCGTTGACGATGTATTTAGTACGGGTTCCCGGTTCCGCGATTATCGGTGAAACCTTGGGAGCTGCAGCTGAGGTTTTATTTGGAGGCACGTTTGGTGCTGCAGCGCTAATTTCCGGGATTGTTCAAGGCTTTGGCAGTGAGTTGGGCTTTACATTTTTACGCTATCGCAATTGGGGATGGGCAAGTCTTCTGACATCTTCCATTACGACAACCGTTGTGGCTTTTGGCTACGAGCTGTTTAGGTTAGGCTATGTTAAATATTCGGTTCCGATGATTATTGCATTATTTACTGTTCGTTTGATCTCTGATATTGTTTTTGGTGCGGTTTTGGTCAAAATGATTTTCTCACTTGTTGAGCGATCATCAGTCCTGCATTTTAACGTTTCAAAGTAAAAGCTTAATAAAGATGTCTGGGGTGCTTTTATAGCTGAGATGATACCCATTGAACCTGATACAGTTTGAACTGTCGAAGGGAGACTAAGCCGGTTATTCTGAATAAGAAGCCGTTTGATCTTTTCTTCGACTGTTTTGAAGGAAGGATTTTTTTATGGAATATTCGTTAGTCATTACAAATGGTCATATTGTGACACCAACTAAAGTTGTAAACGCCGATTTAGCGATCAAGGGCGGAAAAATTGCCGCCATCGGAAGTGGTTTGGCCGATCAAGCGGATAAAGTAATCGATGCCAATGGCCAAATCGTGTTACCGGGGATGATTGATTCACACGTTCACATTAATGAACCCGGAAGAAGTGACTGGGAGAACTATCATACCGGTTCACAAGCATTAGCGGCCGGTGGGACGACCACAATGTTGGTTATGCCTTTGAATGCCTTACCTGCTCGGACCACAGGGGAAGAATTTAAACGACAAAAAGAAATTGCCGAGCATAAATCCTATGTCGATTTTGGATTATATGGCGGCCTGGTTCCGGGAAATCTGACTGAAATTCAAAAAATGGCAGACGAAGGTGCAATGGGTTTTAAAGCATTTATGGCAACGACCGGCTCAGATCTTCCCGGGGATTTTAAAAACGTTGATGATTATCAGTTACTAAAAGGGATGCAGGCTATTGGTAAAACGGGATTGCCTATCCTGGTACACGCTGAGAATGCAGCCATTACTGATGGTTTAGCTGCTGAGAAGATTGCCGAGGGGAAAACAGACATTCAGGACTACGTCGATTCAAGACCACCATTTGTTGAAGTCGAAGCAGTTCGCCGAGCCATTTATCTTGCCAAACAGACTAATGTTCATTTGCACTTTGTCCATTTGTCTACACCTGAATCCGTTGATCAAGTGACCCAGGCTCGACAGAATGGGCAGAATGTGACGTGTGAAACTTGTCCACATTACCTGATATTGGATCGTAATCAATTTGAAAAAATTGGACCGTTGGCTAAATGTTCACCGGCACTGAGAGATCCTGAAATTGTTAAAGGACTTTGGAAGAAAGTGTTTGCCGGCCAAGTTGATACAATTGGTTCCGATCATTCGCCGGCTCCAATGTCGATGAAGGAAAGCCCAGAGCATAATATTTTTGATATTTGGGGTGGTGTGAGTGGCTGCCAAAATAATGTCGATTTGCTTTATGATGAAGCAGTTAAGAAACGGGGGTTGCCTGTTACAGATTTCGTGAAGCTCACGGCTGAAACGCCGGCAACATTATTTGGAATTGTCAATAAGGGAAAGTTACAGGTTGGCTATGATGCTGATATCACGCTTTTAGATCCTAATCAAAGCTATGTTTTGAAAACAAAGGATTTGTATTATGAAAACAAAATTAGTGCTTATACCGGTTTTAAAATTAACGATCGAGTCACAACGACCATTCTTCGGGGCCAGATTATTTACACTTTGAAACAAGGCTTTGTGGGGCAACCAACCGGCCGGTTTTTAACAAAACAGCGTGCTGGAGTTGAGTCATTATGAACACATCAAAGGCGCTTTCAATTTCACCCGATTTAAAGCCTCGAACCCAAGCCGATAGACATATTGGCCAACTTTCGTATATGGCAATGTGGCTGGGAGACGGGTTTAATATTGGTAACGTCACTTTAGGTTCATCGATTGTTGTAGCTGGTGTCGCAACGATGAATCTGCTGCAAACGATTCTTGCTGCGGGAATGGCGATCGCAATTATCACCATTATTTTTGTACTGAACGATCATTTTGGGTACTATACCGGTTCGCCATATGTCATACAGTTACGAATGACATTTGGCATTTTAGGATCAAAATTAGCCAGTTTATTAAGAGGGATTCCCGCAATTGTATGGTATGGGTTTCAGAGTTGGACCGGTGGGTTAGCATTAAATCAAATTTTTAAAATTACTAGTGGTTATGATAATCCTGCTACGTTTTTTGTGGCGTTATTAGTTGTGCAGACTTTAATTTCCATACGAGGGTTTAAGTCAATCAAGGTTGTTGCAACCTGGATCTCTTTAGTCATGGCTGTTTTATTGATCGGAATGCTAATTTATTTAGTTACTCAGAGGACAGCAGCTTTTTCCAATCGGATGATTAACGTCAAAGGCACTTGGGGCCCAATTTTTTGGGGATTCGTAGTTGCATTTTTAGGAAATTATACGGCTGTGTTTGAGTCTGCGGCTGACTATTCACGAGAATTACAAGCGGGTTTGTCAAACAAGCGTCGGGCAGCACTTTATTTTCTGCCAATTTTCATTGCCTATGGCATTACAGTTTTAACCGGAGCATTATTGGCTGTTGTAACCGGTATTTCAAGCCCGGTTCATGCAATGGCGCATCTATTTAACAATAATCTGGTTACCGTTGTGGTGTCTGCATTCATTGTTTTAGGAACAATTACGACAAATTTGGTTGCAAATATTATTCCGCCGACTTATGTATTAAATGCATGGTTTAATTTATCGGAGCGTAAATCGTTAATTATTGTGGCACTATTGGCCAGTTTAAGCTTTCCCTGGTTACTAGTTCAAGATAGTTCTTCTACGGGTTTAACGCTGTTTATTAAAACTTATTCCGCTTTTTTAGGTCCAATGACGGCAATTATTTTGAACGAGTATTATGTCAAACGACGTAAAAGAGTTGATGTGGCTGATTTATATAATAATCAAAAGGTAAAGGCCTCAATCCAGCCTATTATCGCACTGTTTGTTGGAGCAGCTCTGGCATTGATGGGAGTGAATCTTAGTTGGCCGATTGGGTTCGTCACGTCATGGCTAGTATTATGGTTGTTAGGTTATGATAAGCGACGAATACAGGAGTGAATTTTTTAAAAGGTTTAGGGAAATAGTTTAAGGCACCTCCCAAAGGTAAAGTCTTTTTATCTCCGGGGAGTGCCTTATTTATGTTCTTACCATTCTTAATTTGGTTAATTTTTAATGCCCATATAGACAAGATCTAAAGACAGTGTTCCATTGGATGCACTGCCTGATAAGTTAAACCATAATCCGTATCGAGTTGTGTGGTTAGCCTTTAGAAAGTTTTCGATCTGGGCTGTAACAGTATTTCCCAATTCACCATTTCCAGTGTCTTCAAGTAAGATATCACCTGTATTAGGATCAATCATTTTTGTGAGATCAGATACAGGATATTCAAAAATGCCCACTAAATTAGTCGGGTCCAAAGTCATATTTTCCGACATGATGGCATCTTTGAATGGTGTGTTTAAATTATTTGTGTGTCGAGTGCCATAATATTGTGTCAATTTCATTAAATCCGGTTGAGCCAGGTAACCATCAGCGGAAAGTTTACCGTAAATATAATTCCCCAACATTGAAAAATCGCGTGTATTAGCCGGATCAGACAGGTTCAAGCCGTCAGCATTTGAGTCTTCATGGTATTGATAAGGGCCGCCCTTTAAGAAACCATGCCAAACCCAACCGCTAAATTGACCGGTTCTGTCTGTCACATTGAAATATACGGCTTTTTTACCATTGTGTGAAAGGATTGCAACCCGCTCTAAAGTCCAGGTTGTCGTAGAAAAATTCTCTAAATTATGTAATTTTATTGTATGAGAAAGATTCCATATATAGTGCGACTCGTTATTTGCGTTGTGGTACGGAGCCACCCGACTTGCCGATTGATTTGAGATAACCTGATAGCCAGTTGTTTGGGCGTTTGCTTTTATCGTTCCAAACAGAAAAGCAGAAAATAAAGATGTTGTTACCAAAATAACCATTTTATTCAATTTACTCACCCTCTTAAATTGAGTATAGCACTTATACAATTAATGCGGTTAGAGGATTTATGGTTGAGTCGAGTCCTTTCGATCATATTAAGAATCGGTTTTAGATGAGTCTTGGTCCAGCGTTTTAAAATTATGCTTAAGACCCGGCCAAATATATTTATCTGCAGTTTGAATGATTAAGCCGTTAAAAAGTATTGAAAAAATTGTGCCAATATTAACTGCGTACAAATTCTTTGTGACAGCAAATGAAATAATCATTGCGGCAATAGGCGGCACAAAGTCGAGCAATTGAGCTGCAACCGCACTTTTACGTAAATAAAAGAATCTCAAGATGTTAGTGGTATCGTCATTTGGATGCATAAGAATGTTTGCACGTTGATACAGTGAAATAGCTGTGCAGAAGAATACAATTCCCAGACATGATAAAACGGCCCGAATCACAATTGGCAGAGTCCCGATTCCAAGTGAATTAAGTAGGTTGACAAATAGGCTTACAAAATAACTAAAGAAACAAACATAAGCGATTTCACCAATAAATCGTGGCCAATCCCAGTATTTAATTAGAATCTGGTTTGTGACTGTATTAAGAAATCCAATAATGAATAGCAGGACTCCGACATTTACGTTGAACCAATGACTGTAGTTAACTGCAGAAGCAGTCCAGACCGCACTTCCCATGTTTGCTGAAATGGTTAGTGCGTTTCCGAAGGCGTTTAATATAAGACCTGATATGAGACCAATCCAGCGTTGTTTGAGTGAATTTTTGATAGTAATGCCCCCCTTAACACCATTAGTGTATCATAGTCATTTATATTGAATCATGAAAAGAATGAAAATAATTGAAAATCAGAATTGTGCTCTTTCATCATTTTTGATATACTTTCTTTAATTAATATGGCGATGACGTTCGCCTATACTCGTTTAATAAAAGAGTTGATGACGTCTACCTTTATTTGGAAAGGTAGGCGTTTTTTCGTCGAGAGGAGGAAAGGTCATGAAAGTAGATTGGTATAGAATAGGGCAATTTTCTTCGGTTTTTATTGGTGGCATGATTGGCGGGGTTGCCAGATATGAGGTTGGTAACTGGTTAAGCGCGAATACATTTGCAGGGACAACTTTTGTGAATGTTGTCGGGTGTTTCTTTTTGACAGTCACCATTTATGGGTTGGACTTAGTGATTGATCTTCCAGAATGGATAATCTTGGGATTTGGAACGGGGATTATAGGAGCGTTTACGACCTTTTCTACTTTTGCACTGTTGTTTGCTCAAAATATTCAGCAACAGCCTATTGAAACATTATGGTTTTTAGCGATTAATTTGATTGGTGGTTTTATCACAGCCATTCTTGGTTATTTGACAGCACGGCTAATGGATCGAGGTAAAAAGATATGGTAATTGTATGGGTGGCACTGGGTGCTGGAATTGGTGCAATAGTACGATACTTGATTACAATAATTGGTAAACACTATTGGCCAAAATTACCTCTTGCGACATTGATCATTAATGTAGTCGGGGCCGTGATTGCCGGCTTCTTGGGTGGTGTTCAAATTTCGGGAACCGGTTCATTATTCTTGTTAACGGGGATTTGTGGTGGTTTCACAACTTTCTCGACGTTTACAACCGATACATTTGTTTTATTACGAAATAGGCGCTGGCTGACTGCGTGCGCGTATTACTTTGGGACGATTGGACTTGGCTTTTTAGCCGTTTACTTGGGATTGTGGTTGGGCCAGCTTATGGTCTCTTAGGGCTTTCACTTAAAGTGCGTTAAAATAAATAAGTTACGTTTGTAGGTCATATATTTGAAAGGAACGATTTTAATTACATCTAAACAATTAGTGATTTTAAAAAATGGCAGCTTGATTATACTGGGCGCTTTTATATACGCAATTGCAATTAATGATTTTCTGATCCCGCATCAAATTGGTGAGGGCGGTGTGACAGGATTAACGACGATTGGTTACTATGTATTACATATACCACCATTTTTGACTAATTTGTTTTTAAACGGTTTCCTGCTTGTAATCGGGTTTCGATTTCTGGATCAAAAAACGGTCTGGTATTCACTGTGGGCTGTATTATGGATTTCAATCTTTTTGAAATTACCAAGATTATTGCAATATCATACATCACAAACAATTATTCCGGCAGTCGCTGGCGGTGTCTTAATGGGGGTTGCCATGGGGATTATTTTTCGCGGCGAAGGCACAATTGCCGGCAGTACTATTTTGGCAAAAATTATGAATCGTTATTTTGGTATGATGACCGGGACTGCAATGCTACTGTTTGATTTAATTGTCGCAATTCCCTCCGGCTTCGTTATTGGATTACAAAATATGATCTTAACGGTCATTGAACTATATGTAAGCGCAGTTGTCCTAAATAACCTTCTATCCCGATTCGGGGCTAAAAAATCGGTCACGATTATAACGAATCAAACTGACAGAGTAACAGCTATCCTGTCGGAAAAACTCAAACAGGGTATTACCCTTGTTGATGCAAAGGGATATTATCATCAAGAAAAACGGCCAATGATTTATATCATTTGTACAAAACCCCAATTAGCTGAAATCGTACCTTTGATCTCTGAAATTGATCCAAAAGCTTTTGTTGTAGTTGAGGATGTTCATAGTGTGAACGGCAAATTATTGGATAAAATCTTGTAGATTGGGCATTATAAATGTTTCACGTGTAACATTTAAGCTAATGACGATAAAACTAATGTAGACCATTGTAAAATAAAACGCGTGATAGGAAGTAGTTCCATGACTTCTTACCACACGTTTTTTATTAATTTTTAAAGCTTGCTTTTGTTTCCCCTAATTTTATTGAGCTGTATAACCGCCATCTACAACGAACTCGCTTCCGGTTGAAAATGATGATTCATCGGATGCTAAATAGAGTGCCATATTAGTGATTTCTTCCGGTTCTCCTAATCTGCCAACCGGATGAAGTGCTTCCAGAGAATGTCTCATTTCTGGGTACTTATCAACCATTGGTGTGTGAACATAACCTGGGTGAATTGAATTGATACGAATCTTATAGCCTTTTTCCGCACAATACAAAGCGGCAGATTTAGTCAGCATCCGAACGCCACCCTTTGCGGCATTATAGGCATAAAGATTTGGAATCCCAATTAAACCTGCGATTGAAGAAATATTGACGATTGAACCACCATTTTTTTTCATTGCTGGAATTGCTTGCTTAACGCCCCACATAACGCCGTCTAAATCGACCGATAGGATTTTATGCCACATATCCCCGTCTATTTCTTCGGCATTATTAAATTCAAGAATCCCCGCATTATTCACAAGGATGTCGACTTTACCAAAACGTTTTTCAGCTTCCGCAAATACTTTTTTCCATTCTTCTTCTTTTGAAACATCGTGACGAATAAAGATAGCATTATCCCCGAGTTTGGAAATGTTTTCTCTCCCCGTTTCTTCATCAACGTCGGTTCCAATCACTCTGGCACCTTCATTAACAAATCGTTGGGCACAGGATAAACCGATTCCTTTTGCAGCTCCAGTAATAATAGCAACTTTGTTGTCCAGACGACCCATAAGTCATTTCCCCTTTCATAAGTTCAAGGTGAAGAAGCAATTATCTATACTTTAAGTATAACGCTATGTGAAAAAAATAACAGCGTAAATCAGTTATTTTTGTTTGCGCTTACAAGCACTGAAAAACATTGATTTAATTCGTGAATGAAAGGTCTTTATTTGATATAATATTAGTAGTGTTTGTTCTGAAATTCACAATCAGTATGGAGGTAAATGATGACTCAAAAACTGACTAAAATTGGTAAAACTGATATTTTATCTACGCCGCTTGGATTGGGAACTAATGCCGTGGGTGGCTACAACCTTTTTCCGGATTTAAAGGATGAAACCGGGTTGGAAATTGTCAGAGCAGGATTGGAAAACGGTATTACGTTACTGGACACAGCTTATGTATATGGATTAGGGCATTCCGAAGAATTGGTTGGACAGGCGATGAAAGATTTTGATCGTAGTCATATTATTTTGGCAACCAAGGGTGCCCATGATTTTTCGACAGGTGAAGAAGTCATTAAGAATGATCCGAAGTTTTTGACTGAACAGGTTGAAGCCAGTCTTAAACGGTTGAAAACGGATTATCTTGATATTTATTATATTCATTTTCCGGATAAGACAACACCTAAAGCTGAAGCAGTGGGTGCGCTTCAAAGGCTTCGTGAGCAAGGGAAAATCAAAGCAATCGGGTTATCAAATTTCAGTTTGGATCAAATTAAGGAAGCTAATGCAGATGGGTACGTTGATGTTGTTGAAGATGAATTTAGTTTACTCCATCAGGATAATACTCAAACAATGATGCCTTATCTAAAGGCAAACCAAATCAGCTTTGTGCCATATTTTCCACTTGCATCGGGACTGCTCACCGGCAAATATGACCAAGCAGTTTCGTTTGCAGGTGATGATATTAGAAGCCAAATTGCAGATTTTAAGAAACCGCGTTTTGATGAGGCGTTAAAAGCGATTGATAGAATTCGACCAGTTGCACAAGCATATGACGCAACGGTCACACAAATTGTGTTGGCATGGTATATGCAGAATCCACTTATTAGTGTTGTTATTCCGGGAGCCAAACGCCCCACACAAGTTATCAACAATGCAAAGGCAATGGCGATTGATCTTACAAAAGATGATTATCAAAAAATCGATGATGCTTTTTCTTGGTTCAAAGATGAAGAAAGCGGTAAATCCTTGGCAGATCCTGATTAACTGTTTAATAACCTCTTTTGACTGATCCTTCATGTTACTTGAAATAACCTGGACAATTAAGTTATGCTGTTGGTAACTTAAGATTAGTCGAGAGGAAGGGTTGGACGAAATGAAAATTGGATTTATTGGATCGGGGAATATTGGCCGTAATCTTGCCAGGTTAGCCGTTAAAAATGGTTATGATGTTATCATGAGCAATTCTCGGGATCCAGAGACACTTAATGATTTGGTTTCAGAGCTTGGTCCCCACGCAAAAGCTGCTTGGGCAAAAGATGCTGCAGAGCAGGGAGACCTTGTTGTCGTCACAATTCCGTTGAAAAATTATCGTCAGGTACCCGTTAGGCCACTAAAAGGCAAAACGGTTATTGATACAATGAACTATTATCCTTCTAGAGACGGGCATATTTCAGAGCTCGATAGTGGCAGTACAACCACAAGTGAACTTTTACAGGCTCATTTACCCGAATCAAAAGTTGTCAAAGCGTTTAATTCGATCATTGCCGGTGAATTGATTTCAACGTCGTTGTCGGAGAGTAACCCAAATAGGCGGGCGTTACCAATTGCTGGCAATGATTCAAAGGCAAAAGAAACGGTAGCATCATTAATCAATCAGTTTGGATTTGATGTTTACGATGCCGGGTCATTGCACGAAGGCTTTCGTTTTCAAAACGGGACACCTGCTTATGTTATCAGGGCAAATAAGAATCAGCTGATCGCAGCTTTAAAGAAAGCTTAAAGACAACTATAAAACAGTTGAGGTAAATATAAAATTTACTTCAACTGTTTTATAGTTGTCTTTTTAAATTTTAATAACGCATTTTTTTATGCTCGCCATTTCCATGCACCCACAACTTCAACAATTGCAGTTACAACCAGCATAGCACCAAAGAGTTGTAAGACAAACAGGACGGTACCAAATGGATGAAATACCAGCACGCTTCCCAGAACGATTAGCACAAGGCCATACATGATAAATGGTAATGGGGAAACATTGACAAATTCGCGATGCCCGATTGCGTCAATAACTTGGATAAGCCCAACTAAGATCAGGACAATTCCAATGACTAATGGTAATGCTGCCAAAATTGGTTTTGCAAAAATTAATATCAGAATTGCCAAAATAAGCTGAAAGATACCAACGGGTAAACTATAATCGAGTTCGTCTCCTTTATGACGTTGAACAAACCATGAAATGAGATTAATAATACCAAATAACGCAAAAAAGCTTGAAAGAACAGCAATGAAAACGTTAATCGTCGCTTCCGGTTCAAATAGGAAGAATAAGCCAAAAATAATATAAACGATACTCTCAAGCCAGATATATTTACGAATTTGACTAATAAATTGATACATACGATCACCCTCACAAAACAGATTAGTAGAATGATAAACCTATCTTTATCATACAAGGAGAAATGCCAAAGCAACAGTATTTGAACAGATATTTGGCAAATACATTAAAATAGCGTGTTTTATGACTAATGATGTATGTTAAGATGTCAAAAAAAGGATAATAATTAATTTTGAAGGGAAGGTATTCCGATGCAATATCCAAATTTTCATCTTGCACGTTTTATTGACCGGCCTAATAGATTCATTGCTCATTGTCGACTAATTGAGACCGGTGAAATTGTGACAGTGCATGTTAAGAATACCGGGCGGACAACCATCTTACAGCCGAATGTGACAACATCCTTGGTTGAAAGCCATAATCATGCTCGGAAAACAAAGTATGATTTAGTGGCAGCCAAAAAGTATGACCGATTTTGGATCAACATCGATTCCCAAGCACCTAATAAAATAGTTAAAGATGGATTGGCCAACAATGATATTAAATTACCCGGAATTAATCAGATTACACAAGTTACGCCCGAAGTGCCGTTTTTAGATTCAAGATTGGACTTTTCAGGAATTGGTGATCATCAAAAAAACTTTTTCTTAGAGGTGAAAGGCGTTACATTGGAAAACGGTGGTATAGCAGCGTTTCCAGACGCACCCACAACTCGGGGACTAAAACATGTGAAAACTTTGCAAAAAGCGCTTGACAAAGGGTACCTTTCCTATCTATTATTTATTATTCAGATGGAGAAAATAAAAGCTATGACAATTGACATAGATATTTTTGAACCCCTCGCGTTTGAGATTTCCAAGGCTCAAAAAAGAGGGGTTCATGTTATAGCCTATGATTGCAGGATAACGCCGGATTCATTGACGCTGAACCAACCGGTTCCATTTGATTTAAACCAAAAATTCATTAGTGACGGATTGCCATCGTCAATCCAAAAGAGAACTTGAAACTATAAGAGGTAATAAATTAATGCTCCAAACATCAAAACAAGAACCAATTGATAGCCCATTTAATCGTACAACCACTGCTGAAAGAGTTATGAAGGGCGTTGATCTTAAGGGAAAAAACGTGATTGTAACGGGTGGCTATAGTGGCATCGGATTAAAAGTAACGGAAATGCTGACACAGGCGGGTGCACATGTTATCGTACCGGCCAGAACTGTATCAAAAGCATTACCTGTCGTAGAACATCTAAAGAATGCCGAACTCGGATTATTGGATTTAATGGATCCTGATTCGATTGATCGTTTTGCCAAGGGTTTTTTAGCTTCTAATCGACAGTTGGACTTGTTGGTTGAATGTGCCGGTATCATGTTTCCACCATTAAAGCGTGACAGTCGTGGAAATGAATCCCAGTTTTCAACTAATTTTCTGGGACATTTTCAATTAACTGCTAAACTGTATCCGGCTTTAAAGAAAGCCGGTCATTCGCGTGTCATTTTAATGTCGTCACGGGCACAGAGTTGGAATGGCGTTGACTTTGGGGATCCAAACTTTAATCGGCGTAAATATGATCCCCGTACAGCCTATGCCCAATCAAAGGCGGCTGATGCTCTCTTTGCCGTGGAACTTAATAAGCGCGGTCAAAAAAATGGCGTACATGCTTTTGCGGTTCACCCAGGACTAGTCCCAGGAACTGAACTCAGTCGATATGTTAATCACGAGCCTTTGAAAAGAGCCTCTTCTTTTGCATTGAATCAACTTGAATTAACACACATTATTAATGCAGGACACTCCATTAAAGCACGTTTTCACCGCCAGTCCGAATATGATTATTTCAAAACGGTTAGTCAGGGCGCCGCAAGTACATTATGGGCAGCTACCAGTGATCAGTTGACTGAGCGGGGCGGCGTCTTCATAGAAGATTGCAATATTAGTCACGCTGTTTCTGCTGACAGTCAATCAAAAGTCGGTGTCCGACCATGGTCGATTGACACCGATGATGCTGCTAAACTCTGGCATTTGGGTGAGAAATTAACCGAAACGGTTTTTCCCATTTAAATCTGTTCATTTGTTATAATTAGTAAACAAAATGTTACAAACAAATTCTTATTTAAACTTGAAACTTTCAGATAAGGTGCTAACATGTACCGTAACAACGTGAAAATCTATGAAAATGATTAATAAAACTTGTTTTTGGAAGGAAGCAAATTATAAATACTATGTTAAAGAAAACATTGATCTTCGGTCACCGTGGCTATCCCCACAAATTCCCGGAAAATTCATTAGCCGGGTTTAAATATGCGATTAACCATGGAATTGATGGGTTGGAATTTGATGTCCATTTAACCAAGGACAACGTTCCTGTCATTATGCACGATGAAAAGATTGACCGGACCACAAACTGTGCCGGTGAAATTCGCTCATATACATTCTCTGAATTACGTCAGTTCCAACTTAGTGATGGCCAACGGGTTCCAACCTTAAAAGAGTTGTTGGATCTTGCTGATAAGCAACCGGTTCATCTCAACTTGGAATTTAAGACCAATGAAATTCATTATGAAAACATTGAAAAAATCGTGTTGGATATGGTGAAAAACTATGATTTGGTATATCCGGTTATTTATTCATCGTTTAACTTGGATTCACTTAAAATCGCTTATAAGATTGATCCAACTCAGCAGTATTGCTTTTTGTCAGAACATGACATCAAGAATCCTCGTGAGCTGGTCACTAAGGAACACTTGGTGGGTCTTCATTTAAGCCATTATGTGCCAATGAAAAATATTAAAGAGCGGATCTGGACTGTTGATGATCCAAAGATTCAAAAGCATTTGTTCGCGCAAAACGTTGCCGGGATTTTTACCAACAACTTTGAAGCTGCTGAAAAAGTACAATCGGGCTCACTTGCTTAATTGAATAATGATTTTAAAAAAGCTAAGGCAAATTAGATTTTTGCTTTAGCTTTTTTGTGTCATTTGTTTTGCTTTACACACTGGATTAGGACTGTTCCTCAAAGCAGCATTCTGCACGTAAGGGATTCCTTCCAGAAATCCAAACCCGGGATTTCCGAAAAGAACGCCTTACGCTCCGAATGCTAACCGCTTTGTTGCACACACTGGATTAGGACTGCTTCTCAAAGCAGCATCGCTCCGCATAAGGGATCAAATTGAAAAATCCAAGTTCAGGATTTCCCAATTTGACGCCTTATGCTCCGGATGCTAACCACTTTGATCCGCACACTTGTATATTTACATCACTTTTACACTCCTTCAACACAGGTTTTACATTGAACTGCCACAATAGCTGTGTAGTCAAAATAACTAAGTTGAGGTGAGCGGATGTGTCAATTTCGTTAAGAAATGTTCGAAAGGATTATGATCAACAAACCAAGGTGTTGGAAAGTGTTTCAGCTGAAGTACAGACCGGCGAGTTCTTCGTGATCGTTGGTCCCTCCGGCTGTGGTAAAAGTACATTGTTACGGATGGTTGCCGGGTTAACCCCAATCACGGATGGTGAGGTTCGAATAAACAATCAAGTTGTCAATGAATTACCACCGAAGGCTCGTAAATTAACGATGGTTTTTCAAAACTACGCATTATATCCATTTTTGAGTGTCTGGGACAATGTTGCTTTTGGGTTAAAAGCCCGTAAGCTTAGTCAATCCGATATTCGGCATCGAGTCGATAATGCCTTAAAAATGGTTAGTCTATCTGATCTTAGTAAGCGTAAGCCACGTGAATTATCCGGTGGGCAACGACAGCGTGTTGCCTTGGCCCGTGCGGTTGCCAGTGATGCAGATATTTGTTTAATGGATGAACCATTATCAAACTTGGACGCACAACTAAGAATTAAGATGCGTCAGGAAATTTACAATTTACAACGCAAATTAGGTCTCACATTGATCTATGTTACCCATGATCAAGTTGAAGCAATGACCATGGCTGATCACATTATGGTTTTAAACGACCAGCATGTTCAGCAAATTGGTACGCCGTCTGAGATTTATCAACATCCCGCCAATGAATTTGTGGCACAATTTTTTGGAACACCGCAAATTAATATTCTGCCCGCAAAACGTTCCACTCAAAACAATCATATTTTGACCTTTGCGACAAATAATATGCAAGTTGCTTTAAACGAAGAGATCCCGATTGACAGTCTGCGGATCGGTGTTCGCCCTGATGAACTAACCGTTGCGCGAGCAGAATCCGTTGATTCAAATGCAGTTGTTAAAAATACTGAATTTTTGGGTAATGAAACAATTATTTACGCAACTTTAAATAGTGGGGATGATGTTCGGGCCGTCTTGCCCGGACAGGTTAGTTTCAGAGGATATGAACCAATTAAAATTGGGATTGGGTCGCATCTCTTATTCTTTGATAATGATGGGAAACAAATTGCTTTAACAAAGGAGGAAGCTGTCCATGCTTAAATCACCAGCAACGCACTCTTCCACAGCGCCAGTCGCTGCAGATCATACAAAGTCAAAAGCTGAAAAAAGCGAAGCCGGTTTTTGGTTAAATGCAAAAGATAAATACTATGCTTGGATTTTTCTTGGTCCGTCATTATTGATTCTGAGTGTTTTCATTTTTTATCCAATGTTTCGGACACTCTACCTAAGTTTATTTTTAACAAATACGGTCGGTAAGCCGACAGTGTTTGTTGGCTTGTCAAATTATATCAATCTGCTTACTTCAGCTGACTATCTCTCCAGTCTAGGAGTAACGATGGTTTATGTATTAGCAGTGACGGCTATTACCATTGTACTGGGATTGGTTTTAGCTAATTACGCCAGTAAACAATTGGCAGGAATTGGTATTTTTCGAACGTTATTCTCGGCTACAATGGGTGTCTCGGTATCGGTTGCCGCAATCTTTTGGTTGTTTATTTTCAATCCTTCTACTGGATTCCTATCACTTGTCAGCACCTGGCTTCATCTACCACAGATTAATTGGTTGACGGATCCTGTTTGGGCCATGCTGGCTGTGATTATTACGACTGTTTGGATGAACCTGGGCTTTACCTTTTTAATTCTACTGGGCGCGATGCAGTCGGTTCCGACAACTTTATATGAAGCGGCCAGCATTGAGGGTGCGACACCTCGCTATCAGCTATTTCACATTACGATTCCAATGATTTCACCAACGCTATTCTTTGTATCAATTATTACTTTAATTGAAGGGTTTAAGAGTTTTGGATTAATTGACTTGATGACTAAAGGTGGTCCAACCAACGCTACCAACATGCTGGTTTACCGAATTTATAAAGATGCCTTTTACAGTGGTAACTATGCACAAGCAAGTGCCGAATCACTCATACTAACGGTTATCATTGCAATTTTCACCTTGATTCAATTTAAAGTATTGGAAAAGCGGGTGAACTACTAATGGAAATTGTTGCCAAACAAAAATTGTCACACAAAATTTTAAATTATGTTTTGCTAATTATTTTGACCGTGGTCGTGTTAGGACCGTTCTTAATCGGGCTTTGGACCAGTCTGCTGCCGACGATGGATATTGCAAAAGGGAATTTCCTAAGCCTACACATTTCCCTGACAAATTACGTTGACGCATTCACACAAACACCGATTTTACAATATTTGGGAAATAGTTTATGGATTTCAATTGTGACAACCATTGCGCAATTAATTTTTTGCTCAATGAGTGCCTATGCTTTTGTTTTTTTGAAATTTAAAGGCCGAAAAGTATTATTTATTCTGTTTTTGGCAACCATGATGCTGCCGTTTGAAGCCGAAATTATTCCCAACTTTATGACCATTAAGGCGATGGGCCTTCTAAATACGTATTCTGCTATGATCGTTCCTTTCCTGACATCGGCATTTGGCACGTTCATGCTTCGCCAATCTTTTATGCAGATGCCAGATGAATTAAAGGAAGCGGCCGACATTGAAGGATTGGGACATTTTCAATTCTATTGGAAAATTGTCATGCCATATAATCGAATCAGTCTCATTACCTTAGGAGCCTATAGTTTCTTGGGAGCCTGGAATCAGTACCTATGGCCAATGTTAACCACATTCAGCAATGCCTTTCGACCGGTTCAAAATGGGCTTCGGCAGTTGCAATCAGAAGAAACTTTTAATGATTGGGGCATGATTCAGGCAACAGCTGCAATCGTCGTGATTCCAACTTTGATTGTGTTATTTGTTGGTCAACACTACTTCAAGTCCGGTATGAATGAAGGTGCTGTTAAATGATTAAGAAACTCGCAGCCTTTTTACGCGCTCACATTTTACCGGCCATTGCAGTTGTGGTGGTTGTGGTTGGTGCAGTTGTATTTACATCGGCTCATAAACAAACCTCAGCCAAAGCCGGAAGGACCCCCGTTGTTTTATGGCACGAAATGGGCGGGCCTGCAGAGGTTGCTTTGGATCAAATGGTGGATAAGTTTAACAAATCGCAAAGTAAGTACGAAGTTATTCCGCAGTATCAGGGTGCCTATGATGAAGCGGTTCAAAAAATCATTCAAAGTCATGGCTCCAGTGCATCACCCGCGTTGTTCCAGTCCTTTGATATTTCAACCGCTCAGATGATGCACAGCAAGTACACAACACCTGTCCAGAAATTTATCGATGAAGATAACTATGATGTTAGTGATATTTCACCGGTTGCTCGTTCCTTCTATTCTAATAAGGGGAAACAACTGGCAATGCCGTTTAATACATCACAACCGGTTCTTTATTACAATGCCAGTTTGCTGAAGAAATATCATATTACCCCACCTGCCAAATCACCAAGTTATAGTGATGTTACTCGGGTAGCTGAACAGCTATACAAACGATCACATCACCAGGTAAAGGGAATGACAATGGAGATTTATGGCTGGTTAATGGAAGAAGCGTTAGCCAATGCTAAAACGTCATTGGTTAATCACGGGGATGGCCATGTCGGTAACCCAACTAAAATTGATTTAAATAATCCGACAACTGTTAAATATCTAAAATGGATCCGAACGAATATTAAGTCTGGTGATTTTGTCAACTATGGTTCCGGTGCAAGTGCCGAGACAAATGAGATTGCGGCATTTTTGGCCGGTAAATTGGGTATCTTTGTTCAGTCATCAGCCTATATTGGTCAATTAACAACCGGTAACAAAAATAAGTTGGGTATTTCATACTTCCCACATCCAAATGGTCAAAAAGCCAATGGTGTGGGAATCGGAGGAGCCGCATTATGGATTTCCAATGATAAACCGACAAAAGTCCAAAAGGGCGCATTTGAATTTATTAAATACGCTGAGAGGCCGGATAGCCAGGCCAACTGGCAAAAAGCGACCGGGTATTTGGCGTTGAACAATCAATCTCAGAGTCAGCCTGCTTTGAAGAGTTTATATGCGAAACAGCCTGAAGCCAAAGTGCCCGGCGAGCAGTTGGCCGCTGCCAAGCCAAATGATACAAACTCGGGAATCTTAATGGAGGGGATGCAACTTACTCGGGAAATGGAAGAAACAGCGATGGAGACGGTTTATGACGGCGGTAGTATTCCAAAGGCTTTATCAACAGCGAGTCAAGGGATGAATACAAACCTGAAGACAACAAATAGAGCAAACGGGGATTATAAGTAGTGTGCGAACCAAAGCGGTTTACGTTCGGAGTGTAAGAGAGAAATTGAGTAAAGGTTGATTAAAAAAGGAGTATCCTCAAAATGACAAACGAAACTTTGATTTTTGGACATCGTGGTTATCCATATAAATTTCCGGAAAATTCGTTGAGTGGTTTTGAATATGCGATCGAACATGGCGTAGATGGACTGGAATTTGATGTTCATTTAACAAAAGACAATGTGCCTGTTGTGATGCATGATGAAAAAATTAATCGAACAACTAACGGTCGGGGGAAAATCCGGGAATATACCTACCAGGAATTACAACAGTTCCAATTGGAAAATGGTGAAGCCATTCCTAGTTTGAAAGACTTGTTGTCACTGGCAAGACAGAAACCGGTTTATTTGAATCTGGAATTTAAAACCAACAAGATTCATTATCCAAATATTGAACAAATTGTTTTGGATATGGTCGGTAATTATGACTTGGCCCATCCGGTGATTTATTCCTCCTTTTCTCTACAAACTTTAAAGGACGCTTATCGAATTGATCCCAACCAACAATATTGCCTGCTTTCCAACCATATTCTGAGACATCCAAGGGAACTCATGATTGATGCTCACCTATCAGGCCTGCATCTTAGTCACTACCAACCACTGAGAAATATCAAAGAGCGAATTTGGACGATTGACGATCCTAAAAAGCAGCGTGCGCTTTTAGCGGACCACGTTGCTGGAATTATTACTGATAATTTTGAAATGGCCCGGGATGTTAAATCTAGTGTGTTGGTTTAGAAATTGATAATTAGGTGTTGAGTTTTTGTTAATTTTAAATTCCCTGTCAAAAATCTGATGTAGAAAAACTCATTCTTCTTAGTGTAGGAGGTCTGGACAAAAGTAAAAACAGTATTATAATATTCTTACTCCAAAGCGAAAATCCGATAAAATCAGCGTTCTCTGTAAACTGATTTTATCGGACTTTTTAAAATAATGTTTTTTCGACTTATATTTCAGTCTGTTTTGCTATACTGTTGAATCTGAGCCATCAAAAGCATATTCTAAAACAAAAGAGCGCTTTTAATTGTATAAAATTAATAAGTTTGACAAAATAAAGGGCTTTTATAGGAGTTCAGAGGATGGAAAGCAATTTTCATACTACCTACAAACGGAACTACAAAAGCAGTTAAAGAAACATGCTACCATGGAGGACAAATCATTTAGCAAAGCTTTAGAAGACCTATTGCTAGATCACTACTTAATTGATCAGGAAATTAAGCAAGCGTACAATGAAGGTTATGATAAACGTAATTTGTTGAAGTGATAGAAAGCACTGATAACACTGGTGTTTTAGTGGTTAAGGAGAATGAAAATGCCAAACAAAGAAGAGTTGAAAACAGTTAGAATTGCCAGTTCTATTCTTAAGGATATCAAGATCATTGCAGTAAATGATCATAAAACAATTCAAGAAGTAGTTGAAAAAGCATTAACCAGATATATTAAAGAGAATGGATATTAAATTCCTAACACCATCTTTTTTTGAAATACGTAAAAAAGTAAAAATCGATTACGGTAGCTTTTACTGCTTTCTAGAGAACGTTTGTTGTCTATAACTGAAACTTGAAAGTATGAAGACAGACTGATCCCTTGGTATCACAGGGCATATTTTAATTAATTTAACCATTTAGCTTGCTGTTAACAGCGAAACTAACCGTTTCGGCAAAAATGTGAAGA